>ENA-OZRV01000005-OZRV01000005.1-human-gut-metagenome-genome-assembly--contig:-NODE-5-length-39955-cov-12.663960_pt1 | contig 39955 bp, 29 predicted proteins | sample MGYA00243273_ERZ653953 | MGnify/ENA primary metagenome ERZ653953 (study PRJEB26926, sample SAMN06164449) | human gut metagenome | biome: ENVO:00009003; feature: ENVO:2100002; material: ENVO:00002003...
ACGAGAAGTTCTGCGACATACCCTGGAATCGTCCGAACCTGCCCTTGCCCCACTCCGTATGGGTACCCACATAAACATTGTTCTGGTCGTCCAGCTCGTAGGCATAGGTGGCAAACACAGCGTTCATGTTGAAGGTATAGTTCTTCCACCACTTCAGTCTGAGGTTGATGTTCATATCGCTCCAAGGGCGAACCTTGGCTGCGGTATTGTAACTCATGTTGATGTCGAACGCATCGATGATACTGAGTTTCTTGTATCCGGTAGAGTCCTTATCGCTCTTCACCTTCATCTCGATATTGTTGCCCAGGGTAAACGAGATATTACCGCTCTTACCCTTGCCCGGCGCACCGTAGAGGGCATTGGCATACTTCGAGTAGCTCACCAGCGATACGTTTCCGTCGGCATCGGTCTTCTGGTAGGTGTCCCAGTAGCCGTAGCGTGAAGCTCCGAAGTCTGGGGCATAACTGAAGCTCACCGTAGGCGTAAACACGTGGCGCACAGCCTGTATCTTATCTCCGAAGAGCTTGCGGTTTGGTATGTAGAAACCATAGAGTTTGGTAGAGAGACCTACGCTCATGTTCCAGTTATACACGTTGTTGAAACCGTAGATGGTATCACATTTCTCCGTTTGGCTGGCTTCATCCCATGATCTCTCCACCTTGTTGGTATACATACGGTCGGTGAAATTGAACGATGGGTTCACGTTGAGATATTTAAAGAGCGTGAATGTAGCGCTCACCGGTATCTGGTGCTGCCATCCGTTTCTCCAGTCCTTGATGAGCGAACTGTGCATCAGCTTATCCTCTTTGGTATTGATGCTGTTAGAGATGTGTCCCGTATAGCTCATGGCTATCTTCTCGTACCATTTCTCATCGCCCACCATCTTCTTTCTTCTGAACGGATAGAAGCGGGAGATGCTGATGTTGAGGTCGGGCAGCGTCATGGCGATGGATGAATCGCGCATGTTCTGCGAGAGGTTGGCGGTGGAACTGAGCGTCATACCGATGCTTGAGAACGAGGTGCTCCAGTTAACAGATGAGGTTCGCGTACTCTGCGTCATCGTCTGCGGATTGTAGAGCGAATTGAGGTTGTTGCGTTCGTAGCTCGATGTGGCGAAGTTCACACTTGCCGAAAGCGAACTGTATGGGTTTGCCTTGCTGTCCTGGCGGTGGCTCCATTGCAGTTTGAAGCTCTCCTGCTCGGTAAAGTCTGGCATTCCCTTGTCGCCGTTCTTCGTATCCTGGTAACTGAAGAAGAAGGAACCCGAGTATTTGTATCTCTTTCGGTAGTTGCTGGCTGCCGAGAGTCCCCACGATCCCTTGGTATAAATCTCGCCCAGCAGCTTCAGGTCCCATTTATCGTTCATGGCGAAATAATATCCGCCATCTCTGAGATAGAATCCTCGTGCCGTTTCATCGCCGTAGGTTGGCATGATGAAACCGCTGCTGTAGCTCTTGGTGAACGGGAAGAAGCCGTAAGGGATGGCAAGCGGCATAGGCACATCGCACACCACGAGATAGGCTGGTCCGAATACCACATCCTTGCCCGGCCTTACCTTGGCTCGGGAGAGCGAGATGTAGAAGTCGGGATGCGGATCATCGCAGGTGGTATACCTTCCGTGCTGCAGATAGATGACTCCCGATGAGTCTCGTTTCGACTTCATACCGGTCAGGAATCCGTCTTCCTGTTCTGTATATACATTATTAATAAGGGCCTTCTTGCTCTTGAAGTTGAATTTAATGGTGTCAGTATCATAGGTATCGCTACCCATCTTGAAGACAGGTTTGCCCTTGATGCCTCCCTCCGCCGTACTGTCGGGTGTACCCATCGCCTTCACGTTGCTCTTGTCCATATCCATGGAGATGCGGTCGGAACTGAGGTCCATGTTGGTATACTTCACGTTGGAGTTTCCGTAGAGATATGCCACCTTGTTCTTGGCATCGTATACGAGAGAGTCGTCCGCCTGATAGTTAACCGGTGCGTCTACTCCACCCTGTTTCTTTCTGGCGATACTGTCGAGGCGGATACTGTCATCCACCACTTTATTATGTTTCCATATAGCTTTCTGCAGCGAGTCCATCTGCGTGGTGTCGTCAGCCTGTTTCAGTTTGGGCTTTATTTCGTTGCCCAGCGAGTCTACGAACACACTGTCACCCACGCTGTCCACGGTTTCCGTCTTCTCCTTCTTCTTTTTCTTTTTCGAATCGGGCGTACCTGGGTTAGCCACCATCATACACGAGATGGCAGCGAGCAGCAGCATAGCTATCGTCGATTGTTTTCTCATTCAATAAATTAGAATTCTATTCAAACATGCGTTCCCATTGCTGGAAGCGTTTTACTCCTTCCTCTCCGAACTTCATGAGACTTTTTTCTGCTTTCTCAATTGTTTTTTCCCGGTCGAGGTGAGTTTTGCTGAAGAATTTATCAGCGTAGCAAATCACCTTCTCTTCCATGGTTTCCGGCAGGAAATCCTGATGTGGCAGGGGCAGGTTCTGTGCTATGATCTGTGCCTCTGTGATGCCTGCACCGGTATGGCGCTCACATACGCGGGCATGTCGCTCATATCCTTCCTTGCGCAGGATTTCTGCTCCCAGTCGTCCATGGCAGATGTAGGGCTGCGAGCCGAAACACTGTATGCCTGGGGCATCGGTCATGAAGATGCCGAGGTCGTGGAGCATAGCTGCTTCTTCGATAAACTGGGCATCGAGTTGCAATTCGGGATGATACGAAACAATCTGTAGCGCTTTTCGCGCTACAGATTGGCTATGTGTGATGAGGATATGCCGAAGCTCATTATCCTCAGGATAATACTTATCAATAATAGCTTGATAATTCATTTCTATTATATTTACTCCGCATTGCGCTCGATGTAAGCGATAACATCGCCCTTGCGCACCTTGCTGCCCTGCTTGGCATTGATTTCTACGAGCTTGCCGCCCAATGCAGCTGGGATGGTTTCAAACTCGCCCCAAGGAGCCTGGATATAGCAGAAGGCATCACCTTCTTTATATTCCTTGCCGATGTATGGCTCTACAGCTGGCTGGCACTCGCCCTCGCCCTGGAATTCCCAGAAGAGCTGGCCGGCTACTGGTGCCACGATGGCATCTGCCTTGGCGTGCTTGAACTCTGCAAGCTGTGCAGGAGTAAGGGTTGTACCGAGCTTGGCATCCTTTGCCTTCTGAAGGTCGGCCAGGAAGTTCTTCTTTGCCTGTCCGCTCTTGTAGTTGCGATACTGCTCTGGGTGCATAGCGAGCTCGAAGAGTTCCTCGTCGTCCTGACCGTAATCCCAACCGTTCTCGTCCATCTCCTTCTTGAAGTCGTCGAGGGCGTTGGTGAGCAATGTGTGTGCATCAACATCTGTAAACTCGCGGCCCTGCTTCTTGGCGAGCTCTACGAGTTCTGGGTCGATAGTTCCAGGAATCTTACCGCTCTTACCGAGAATCATACCCCACATAGAGTCGTCCATCATTACGAAGCGGCCCTTGCCCTGCTCCATGGTGAGGAGGTTCATCAGTGAGATGTTCTTTACATACTGGCTGAATGGGGTTACCAATGGAGGATAACCTACGCGTGGCCATACATACTCAACCTCGTCGAAGAGCTTGATGAGCAGGTCGTCCATAGACAACTCTTCCTCACCCTTCTTCTTGCGGATGTTGTTGATGGTCTGGCGCATACCGCCGAGGTCTGCCATCATACTTCCCATCATACCGCCAGGGAGACCGCAACCGAGCAACAATGAAGACATGATCTTGTTACCTGGGTTGATGAAGTAGCCGAGCCACTCGTCGATGAATTCCTGAGTCATAGCACGAGCCTTCATATAAGCGCTCATGTTGATTTCAGGTACCTCGAAGCCCTCGTTCTTCAGCATGCTGATAACTGAGATTACGTCTGGGTGAACCTTACCCCATGACAATGGCTCGATGGCTGTATCGATGATATCGGCACCATTGTTGCAGACCTCGAGGATAGAAGCCATAGAGAGACCAGGACCTGAGTGGCCGTGATACTGGATGATGATCTCAGGATACTTGTCCTTAATCATCTTGGTGAGTTTGCCGAGGAATGCTGGCTGGCCGATACCTGCCATATCCTTCAAGCAGATTTCCTCTGCACCGGCAGCGATGAGCTGGTCGGCGATGTTCATATAATATTCGAGAGTATGAACAGGAGAGTTGGTGATACAGAGTGCACACTGTGGAGTCATACCACCCTCCTTTGCCCACTTGATAGAAGGAATGATGTTGCGCACATCGTTCAGTCCGTCGAAGATACGTGTGATGTTGGTACCCTGCTTAGCCTTTACCTTATACATAAGGGCGCGCACGTCGTCAGGTACAGGATACATACGAAGAGCGTTCAATCCGCGGTCGAGCATGTGAGTCTTGATACCCACCTCGTTGAAAGGTTTGCAGAATGCGCGTACGGCATCGTTAGGGTTTTCACCTGCCAGCAGGTTAACCTGTTCGAAGGCACCGCCGTTAGTCTCTACACGGCTAAAGCATCCCATTTCAATGATAACTGGGGCAATTTTAGCCAACTGATCCTTGCGTGGCTGGAACTTACCAGAGCTCTGCCACATGTCTCGATAAACGAGACTGAACTGAATTTTCTTCTTCATTATTCTTGTTCTTTTTCTTTATATTCGATGTATGAATTAAATTCCAAGGTGCAAAATTAGACAAAAAAATTGAGAAATCGTCCTATTCGCCTCTTTTTTTATATTTATTATGTAATTTACTTCAATATTTCCTTCTTCATCTTGCTGTTCAGCTTCTCGGCTGCAGCATGGGCCTTGGCGTTGGCCTTCATCGCATTGAGCGAGCGGTGGAAACCCTGGATGCGGCCCTCACGATCAGAGAGAGCCAGACTGTCGCCCTTCATATATACAAAGGTGAAGGTATCGCGCTTCGTCTTTTCGTTGATCACCACGCCATCCAGCTCGCGGTGGCCCTGCACCAGAATCAGTTTGCCGTTGTAGGCATGCCATTCCGTATACTGAGGCACATCAGGATATTCTACCGGGCTGTCGTCGTCCACATCTTTGTTTATCATCACCCTGCCCACGGCCATCGCCTCGCTCATGCGTTTCAGGGTGAAGCCATACTGGCGCGGTACCATATAGGTTTCTACGATGCTGTCGGGCATATTGGCAAGGATTCTCGTCTGCTGGCGCTTACTCAGATGCGATACATCGCGCAGCTTCGGCATCACCGGATAGGTCCAGGTGGCCTTCAGCTGGTCCAGATCTATCACCATGTCGGCACGGTTCTTCTCATCCTTCTCCTCGCATGGCATCACGCAAACCCAGTCGCCCACCTCTATATCTCCAAACACCTGATGGTTGCGAGTGGCATCCAGAATGTTGTATCTTACGGGGTCGCCACCTCCGTTGGGCAGCAGCACCAGCGCGGTATCCGAGCAGCCCAGGCAGGCAAGTCCGTAAATAGCCCTGTCGCCCTTTGCCGGTTTCGAGAGGCTGATGGCGAGTTTCGAATTGTCCATACGTGGTGGTTTCTTTCCCCTATGACATGCTGCGAGGGTTGTGGCGGCTAGCGCCAGTGTGAGTATTGTCTTGACTTTCATCTTTCTATTCATTATTTCAGATGCAAAACTACAACTATTTTTTGGAAGCACCAAATATTGAATCGTAAAATAATTAAAAAAATAGGTGATATATTTTGTAGTGTCTCGATTTTGCATTACCTTTGCAACCGTTTTTTGGGATCAACATCCCCCTCGTCCTGCCACACACGCCGGATGATGAAAAGATATAGGACCAACTCAAGAATTATATGCAACAAGAGAATATGACAGACAAGACAAATACACACGCTCTCCCGGCATGGACCGAGGTAGAGTATACCGCATTATGCAAAAACCCGTACCTGTTAACCCCATTCTTCATCCCTAAGGAGGCGAAGTGCTTCACGTGCCGCGAAGATGGCACGAGGGAAGAAGAAAGAATGGTTTTCCTCGTTTTCAAATCTACTGCAGCCCCTACTGATGCCGAATGGGAAGATGATCCTGTTCCGGGCGAGATGTGGGTGCGCGCGCTGGGCGATGACGATGAGGAGATTGAGCCTGCCAAGGTGATTTACCTGGGTCAGGACATCGAGGATTTCATCCGTGTAGCCGCTGAGGACGACCAGACCATCACCTTCGATTTCTGGTGGCGCCACGGCGAGGTGAAGGTGGAGAAAGCTGAGAAGACGGATGACGGATTCGTATGCCGCAAGGATGATTTCGGCGATGACGGACTGGCTGTTACCCTGATTCCTGAGGACGGCGGCAATCCGGTTGTCCTCCGTCTTCAGATTCCTTATATCGGTTTCTCGCTCTACGATGCCGAGGGCAACAAGGTGCATGGCGAGCTGAGCATTCCGCAGGATAAGGTGGATGACTACACCTACGAATTTGTGGGCGATGACAACAACGACCGTTTCACCCTTCAGCTCGACAGCAACAGGCTGGTTTACATGTGTGTATTGCGCCATGAGGACCATCAGCTGGTGGTTCGCAACCAGCGCGACCGTCTTTCGGTAGTAGATCAGATTCCTACCGAGGGCAAGCTTTCTGAGTTGCTGATGAACACGAATTCTGCGCTCATCAAGAACAGGAATCACCGTTGGCGCATTCAGATTGAGGGCACCACGCTGTCTCACGAGGTTGAGTTGAATGTAGATGCGGCATCTCTGGTAGCTTTTGCTGAGGAGCAGATGCAGAAGGGCATGGAGATTGACGAGCTGGGGCAGCATCTGATGGCACTGGAGCAGAAGTATCATTTCCAGTGGTTCTGGCTGAGTGAGGACGACTGGAGTCATGACAATCCGGTGTTCGACATGTTCATGAAGCAGCTTTGTGCCTTTTCGTATGTCAGTCAGAATCCTGTTCAGGCAGATGCGTTGATGGCAAGGAACTACAAGCGTAAGATTCGCCGTTACAGCAGTATGCTGAAGGCTCACAAGCGTGGCGAGTTGAATCTTTTTGAGGAGAGTGATGAGGTGCGAGCCGAGTATCTCCGCATCTTCCAGGGTTTCCACCAGCCTTTCGTAGAGGCCTTTGAGAAGGAGGAAGAGGAATAATTTTTTATTAGATATGTAATCGGAACGTGCATGCCATTCTTTATGGTGTGCACGTTTTTTAGTGCTAAGAAATAACGGCCCCATAAAACACTCGGACGGACCTCTTCTTGCGAAGAAGCCCGCCCTATTCTATTCCTAAAAATCTTTATTTTGCAATAGAAATGCAATGCTTGAGCAAAAATATTTTTATTTCTCTATCAGTCCCTCTACATACTTGCAGAGGATACCGATGCCCTTGAGGTTTTCGCCACCCTGCGGAATGATGATGTCAGCATAGCGCTTGGTGGGTTCGATAAACTGCTCGTGCATCGGCTTCAGGACCTTGAGGTATCGGTCTACCACCATCGATACGGTGCGACCCCTGTCGATGGTATCACGCTGAATGTTGCGTATCAGGCGCTCATCAGCATCGGTATCCACGAACACCTTCAGGTCCATCAGGTCTCTCAACTTCTTGTCCACCAGCGTCATGATGCCTTCGATGATCACAACCGGTTTGGGGTCAACGTGAACCGTTTCCGGTTCACGGTTGCATTTGATATAACTATAGGTGGGTTGCTCTATCGCCTTGCCAGCACGCAGATCAGCGAGCTGCTGGTGCAAAAGCTTCCAATCGAATGCCGACGGGTGGTCGAAGTTGATCTGATGACGTTCTTCCTCGGTCATCTGCGAGGTATCGTTATAATATGAATCGAGGGGCACCACAGCCACATAATGAGGCGGCAGCACTTCTACGAGTTTCTTCACCACAGTAGTCTTGCCGGAGCCTGTACCTCCCGCAATGCCAATAACGGTCACTTTATCTTTCATATTCTTTCTTCTTTCTATAAGATTTCATCAAACATCTTGCGGTAAAATTCAGCCTTCTTCTCCACTGCCATAGGATAGGCACGGGAACTGGAGGGCATGCGGTACAGACGGAGTCTGCGGCCCTCGAACTGGAATTCTGCATAGCCTCCCATCTCAGGCTTTTCCTTGATACCGAAGTGTTCTGAAAATACCTTCGTGGCAAGCTGGCCGGCTGTGAGCACCGCCCTGCAATGGGGCAGCTGGCGGAGCATGCCGTCGAGATTGGCGGGCTGCACGATCTGCAGGTCCTTGTCGGATGCCGTATTCTTGGTGCGTATCACCTGCTGTGCGGTATCATAGATGGCGACGCCCTTCTCCCTGAGAAATTCCTTAATAGCATCGAGGCGGTAGGTCTTCTTCTCTACATCCACGAAATGGAACTTATCCTGGAAGTAGATAATCCCGAATATCCTCCACATATCATTCTGGAAGTTGGGATAATACCAGGGCATGCACCACCGCTTCTCTGCAGGCGGAAACGTGCCGAGCATCAGCAGCCGCGCATTATCGGGCAGCCACGGCTCAAAAGGATGATTCTCTACCATTTTCTACTTCTTTTCCTTCACCAGGTACATCACTACCGGCAGGTGATCGCTGTAGCCGTTGAGCCATCTTCCACCTGCCTTGGTACGCAAAGGAGCACCCTTGTACTGACCTTCCTGCTGGATGAGGTAATCGCGGCGGAAGATGTGGTTCTTCCAGAACTTCAGAGAACTGTAGTCCTTGTTCTTACTATCCCTGTTCAGGAGATTAGGCGTGATGACAATCTGGTCGAAGAGATTCCATGAACCGCTGTAGAACAGGGTTCCCTTGCCTTCCTTAGCCAGGATGTTGTACCATGGATTGTACATATCATCGGCACCCACCTCGCTGATTTCAGCCTTCGCCTTCAGCACCTTGTGCATGCTGGCGTTGGTAGGATCATCGTTCATATCACCCATCACGAACACTTTCATCGCTGGGTTCAACTTCAGCAAACTGTCTTTTACAGCCTTGGTCTGGCGCGCTCCGCTCTCGCGATAGAACGAAACGGAGAAACGGCTTGGCCAGTGGCATACGATAACCGCCACATCCTCGCCCGCCAGTTCACCGCGAACGGTGAGGAAACCACGGGTCTTGTAGGCTGAATCCTTGGCGAGTTCCTGTACGTAAGGCACCAATCGGGTGTTCTTCACCGTGAAGAGTGCCGGATTATAGAGCAGCGCACAGTCGATGCCTCGCTTATCGGGACCCTCGATATGGCAGAACTGCATGTTTCTTGCCTTGAGAGGCGGCTGTGCGGTGAGATCTTTCAGCACGTTGGCATTCTCAACCTCAGACAGACCGATGAAGGCACAGCCTACGTTAGGCAGCACATCGGTACCCATGTCGGCAAGTGCACGCGACATATTCTTGAGTTTATTGGTATATTTCATACCATTCCATCCCTTAGCAGGGAGATACTCGTAATCATTCTTACCGGCATCATGGCAGGTATCGAAGAGGTTCTCCTGATTGTAGAAACCTACAGCATACACTTGAAACTGCCTGTTGCCTGAAGCCTGCGACTTCTTTTTCTGTGCTGTAGCGCCCAGCCCTATCATGAGGAGGGCAGCCAGCAAGAGCAAATGTTTCCTCATACTAATAGTAATTATTAATGTTCACCTTATTATATATAATATATATGTCCACCTTAACGCGGTGAGGTAATAGGCAGCAAAGATACCTAAAAAAACCGGAAATATCTCCATAAAAACGAATATTTTTTCAGATTTCATGCATTTTTAACATAAATAAATTCATTTTTCAAAAAACTTTTTGTTACTTTGCAGCATTAAACACATTGAATCGGAACAGAAGACACAAGACCAGGGACCACGGTAAGTCCCCTTATCGCCTAAACAAGACCTAGCGGGACATATATCATCACTGCTCAAAGAGACTGCTGTTGCCGGTTTATTAATACTTAATACATATAAACTATGCAGAAGAAAGTAAACTTAGCAATGTTAGCGCTCTTCTCGTGTTCATTGGCTATGGCTCAGAACGAAAAGACTGACCAGAACGTAGCACAGGGACTTGACGAGAATGCTTTCACCTTCTCCGAGGCACAGTTGGGCGAGGACGATGACATGTCATCCAATGTCACCATCCTCAATTCTACCAGCAACGTATACGCGAGCCAGGCAGGTTACCTGTTCTCGCCTGCACGTTTCCGCTACCGTGCCTTCAACCAGAAGTACAACGATGTCTATATCAACGGTGCTTCCATGAACGACATGGAGACCGGCCAGTTCCGTTTCTCTAACATCGGCGGTTTGAACCGATTCTCCAGAAACGTAGACTTCGCCCTGCCTTTCGAAGCCAACGGCTATTCGATGACGGGCATGGCAGGCTCCAACAACTATGATTTCCGTGCCGGAAGCATGCAGGAAGGACAGTATGCAAGCGTAGGTGTTGCCAACCGCAACTATACCCTGCGCGGACTCTACTCCTACTCCAGCGGTTTCAACGAGAAGGGATGGGCCATCACAGCCGGTCTCACCTACCGCTGGGCTAACCAGGGATACGTAGAGGGAACCATCTACAACGCCCTCTCCTATTTCTTCGGTGTACAGAAGAAGTGGATGAACGGCCACTCACTGAGCTTCACTACATGGGGTAACCCGACAGAAAGAAGCACCCAGGGAGCATCTACCGACGAGGCTTACTGGCTGGCGAACGACTACCAGTATAACCCATACTGGGGATACCAGAACGGACACAAGAGAAACTCACGCGTAGTGAACGACTTTGCCCCTTCGGCTATCGCTACATGGGACTGGGAAATCAACGACCAGATGAAGCTCACCACATCGGTGTTCGGAAAATACTCTATGTACAAGAGCACCAAGCTCAACTACAACAACGCAGAGAATCCACAGCCAGACTACTGGAAGAACATGCCATCAGCCAACTACTATGTATGGGGCGACTACAAGAACGGCAACAACATGTATACCTGGGAAAACTGGAACAACGCCGTAAACTACTGGCAGGCAAGCAAGCAGAACCGACAGATTAACTGGGACCGCCTGTACTATGCCAACCAGCAGGCAGCCAAGAACGGACAGGATCTGCTCTACTATGTTCAGGCTAAGCACAACGACAACCTGACCCTGAGCCTCTCGTCCGTTCTGAACACCAAGCTGACCAAGAAATCGAACCTGGCTACAGGCATCATGCTCGGAAAGAGTACCAACCAGCACTATCAGACACTGGAAGACATGCTGGGCGGTGCCATCTTCCACAACATCAACACCTATGCCCTGGGCGATTATCCTAAGACCGACCCACGTGTGCAGTACGACCTGAACACTGCCGGTCCTAACAACACAGGCAAACTGGTTTACGAGGGCGACAAGTTCGGTTACGACTATCGCATCAACGTAAACAAGGCAAACGCATGGAGCACCTATACAGCCGAATTCTACAACATGAAGGCGATGCTGAGCGGACGTATCGGATATACCGGCATGAACCGCCGCGGCTACATGCGCAATGGTATGGCACCCAACAACAGCCAGGGCAAGAGCGGCACAGCCAACTTCCTGGACGGTGGCGTAAAGGGAAGCCTGAACGTGGATATGGGCAGAGGCCATGCCTTCAGCATCGGAGCCGGATACGAGCTGCGTGCGCCGATGGCAAGCACAGCCTTCATCTCGCCTGAAATCAGCAACGACTTCGTGACTAACCTCAAGAACGAGCGCATCTTCAGCTCAGAATTCAGCTACCTGTATCGCAACGCATGGCTGAGTGCCAACGTGAGCGGTTACTACAGCCGACTGGAGAACGTTACGGAATGGCAGAACTTCTACAACGATGATGAGAATTCATTCACCTACGTGAGCATGACCGGACTGAAGAAGGAATACTATGGTGTAGAGGTGGGCGCTAAGTTCAAGCTCACATCATGGCTCGACCTGAAGACTCTGGGCTCTATGAGCGAGGCGAAGAACATCAACAATGTAAACGCCGTATACATGCTCTCAAAGAGTGCTGAGGTTTACCAGGACAAGGCTTACGTGATGAATATGCGCGAGAGTGGCACACCGCTCACAGTGGGAAGCATCGGTCTCGATGCCCACGTAAACGGATGGTTCGTCAACCTCAATGCCAACTACTACGACCGCATCTACCTCTCTTATTCTCCAAGCTACAGATATGAGAAGGTGCTGACCAACCGCCAGGCTGCACACAAGGCATTCCCTGAAATCTTTGCTCCTACTACACTCGACGGTATGAGCTGGACAGAGGATGCTGTAGCCCAGGAGAAGGGTCACGGAGGATGGATGGTTGACCTGAGCATAGGCAAGAGCGTGAGATTGAAGAAGGGTTCGCTCAACTTCAACCTCATGATTACCAACCTGCTGAACAACCAGACCATCGTAACAGGCGGATATGAGCAGAACTCACGTTCAAGCTATACACTGGATGCTAACGGCAACGTGAAGAATCCACGCCTCTACCAGTTCTCTAAGAATCCTAAGAAGTATTACACCTGGGGTACCAACGGCATGTTCCAGGTATCTTACAGATTCTAAAAAACAGCTTCTCTTTAACATAAAGAACAGGGAGCAATCCCGTTTCTCTATAACAATAAAAAGAAAGAACAATGAAAAAGATAAAATTCATAGCATTGGCATTCCTGGCACTGACTCTGGGGTCGTGTATGGGCGACGGTTATGCTGACCCAGATCTGACCGAGAAGGTGCCTGCATCTCCATGGGGCAACAACAGCCTGAGGGAGAAGAATGTAATCAGCATAGCAGATTTGAAGACCCAGTTTGCTACGATTATCAACAGCGACAATGGCTACAAGCAGATTGAGAAGGACATGATGATCAAGGCGGTAGTGACGGGCAATGATGTCAGTGGCAATATCTACAACCAGGTGAGCGTACAGGATGCATCCGGCGCTATCATCATTTCCATCAACGGAAGTGGTCTGTCGGGTTATCTTCCTGTTGGTCAGGAGATTCTCGTAAACCTGAAGGGTCTCTATATCGGAAGTTACAAGAAGTTGCCTCAGATTGGCGGTGTGAATACCAAGCTCTCAGACGGAAGTCTGGGTATGGGAAAGATAGAGCGTGCCATCTGGAACGAGCACTTCAAGATTCTGAACCCTGGCGAGGCTGATGCAAGCACGGTAGTGCCAGAGGAGTTTGACCTGACAAAGCTTACTGATGCAGCCTATATGAATGCTAACGTGGGCAAGCTGATGACCCTGAAGAAGGTGAAGTTTGCCTCTGCCAACGGTACAAACGTATGGGCACCAGATGATACCAATACGAGTCTGGAACTGATTGATGCCGAAACGGGCAAGAAGATCAGCAGCAGCAATCTGGTAGTGCGCAACTCAGGTTATTCTAAGTTTGCCAACGAGGTGGTTCCACAGGGCGTATTCGATATCACCGGTATCTTCACCCGTTACAATAACACCTGGCAGATTGTGCTTCGCAACACGGATGATTTGAAATCGGTAGTTCTTGCCTATCTCAGCGAGCCGTTTGATGCCAGCCAGGGCAATTTCACCATCGACAACATCAAACTGGCTGATGGTGTAGAATTTGTCTGGAAATGGGCATCTGCAGCTTACGGAATGAAGGCTTCAGGCTATGTGAACGGTTCAAAACAAGAACTCCAGTCACGTCTCAAATCGCCTGCCATCGACCTGAAATCAGCCAAGAGCGCTAAACTCATGTTCGACCAGGCTATCAATTATGCCTCAGATATAAAGCAGGAATGCAAGGTTCAGATTTCTACAGACGGAAAGACATGGACCGACTTGGACGTACAGGGTTATCCAGCAGGAAACAGCTGGGACTTTGTTTCATCTACTGCAGATTTAACGAAGTATTGTGGCAAGACCATCTACATCGGTTTCCTCTACAGCAGTTCTCCAACGGGTGCTCCAACCTGGGAGGTTAAGAATTTTGCAGTGAAATAACCGGATTCACTTCTATAGATATAAATAGTAACAATCTAAAAAAAGACAATAATATGAAAAAGTATATATTTTCAGTTTTGATGGCGGCTATGGCTGCCTTCACATTCAGCAGCTGTGAGGACGTACCAGAGCCTTATACACAGCCTACTCAGCCGGAAACAGGTGGCGCCACTGAGGGCGAGCCAAAAGGTACAGGTACTGCTGCCGACCCATTCAACAGCATTGCAGCTATCAACTATTGCAAGACCCTGGAGGCAGGCGTGGAGTCTGACAAAGAGGTCTATATCAAGGGTAAGGTAGTGAGCATCAAGGAGCAGTTCTCCACCAACTTCGGCAACGGTTCGTTCTACATCGCCGACGATGAGACCAGCGAGAAGTTCTACATCTTCCGCTCACTCTATCTGGGCAACAAGAAATGGACAGCCAGCGACCCTGAGCTCAAGGAAGGCGACGAGGTGGTAGTTTGTGCCAAGGTGATGAATTACATGGGCAACACACCAGAGACCGTGGCCAACAAAACCTATCTGGTTTCCCTGAACGGCAAGACTGCCGATGGCTCAGGCAGTGGCGATATCATCGGCACAGCTAAGGGCGATGGTTCTGAGGCAAATCCATTCAACAGTGTAGCTGCCCAGAAATACACCGCAGCCCTGGAGTCTGGCGTTGTAACAGACAAGGAGTTCTACATCAAGGGTAAGGTACAGAGCATCAAGGAGCAGTTCTCAGCAGGCTACGGCAACGGTTCATTCTATATTGCCGATGATGCCAACAGTACCCAGTTCTTAATCTTCCGCATCTACTACTTCGGTGGCGAGAAGTGGAAGGAAGGCGATATGACGCTGAAGGAAGGCGACGAGATTGTGGTTTGCGCTAAGCTCATCAACTACATGGGCAACACCCCAGAGACCAACCAGGGCGGTAAACTCATTTCTGTAAACGGTAAGACCAGCGCTGGCGGTGGTGAGGTTAAGCCAGACCCAGACCCTAAGCCAGATCCAACACCAGGCGAAGTAACAACAAGCGAGAATGGCGGTTTCGAGACTTGGGCAGATGGTAAACCAACCAACTGGAAAACAGTTTCTACTGCAGGCAATGCTACCCTTTCTCAGAGCGAAGACGCTCATAGCGGCAAGTACTCAGTAAAAGTAGGCGGATCTGCTAATGCGAACAAGCGCTTAGGCTATAAAGAAATAACTCTCAAGGCTGGCGAATACAAAGTTAAGTTCTATGCTAAAGCCGTATCAGAGAAAGGCGCTTCTGTCTGTCCAGGTATAGTTCCTGTTACAGATGGAAAAGCAGGCAAATATATATATGGTGAGTACGTTAACGACCTCAAGAATACAGAGTGGAAACTAGTAGAACAAACACTCACTATTTCTGCTGACGGCACATACTGCTTCGTCATAATGAATGCAAAGAAGCCAGGCGGTGATGTTCTCATCGATGACTTCACTGTTACATTTGGCAGCACAGCGATTATCAAGTAATTCCCTAAGTAGATATTATGTATTAGAGAAAAATACTAATCCCCATCGTCCTCTACCCAAACAGAGACGATGGGGATTTCTTTTCATCCATTAAAAACATAGGTGTCAAGAGGGAACGCTAACCTACGTATTATGCTCATTTCTAAAATATTTCTTAAAAAGAAGAAGAAATATTTGGTTGTTTCAGGAAAAAAGCGTAACTTTGCAGCCTGAAATTGATAACAGGCTATAATGGGCATGCCCCGATAAGGGACACGAAATGATGCAACAAGCATCCCCATGACGTCTAATTTTAATAACCCAATAAAAATAAAAAAGAAAAATGAAAAAAGGTATTCATCCAGAGAATTATCGTCCTGTAGTATTCAAGGATATGTCTAACGGCGATATGTTCCTCTCTCAGTCTACATGCAAGACTAACGACACTGTTGAGTTCGAAGGCGAGACTTATCCAGTTGTTAAGATTGAAATCTCTAGCACATCTCACCCATTCTACACAGGTAAGAGCAAGCTCGTTGATACAGCGGGTCGCGTAGACCGCTTCATGAACCGTTACGGCAAATTGAAGAAGTAATAATATACCTTTTTTATAAGGATATATTTATTATCGCAAAGATACTGAGTGCATTCCAGCGTAGTTGCATATACGTAGGAATGCACTTTTTTTCTCTATTCTATCCTCATGCAATCGATTTCTACATACATTATTATATAGAAAGCACTAAATCTTTAACTTCAAAACATTATCGAGAATTATGAAGCATACTAAGTTTTTTATCTTCGCGCTCGTTGCTGCGATGACGTTCTCTGCCTGCGGCACTGACGATACCCTGCAGTTCTATTTTCCTGAAAATGGTGGTAATACGGGTGGTGGAAGCACAGGTGGCAATACCGGTGGTGAATCAACCGATAAGAACAATACAAACAAGAATGTGGCTACTGCCAACATGCCACAAGTGGTAAGAAACGCTATCGGCGGTCTGGAGTTTCCAAAGCTCAAGAATAATGGTACCAGCTATGCCATCGTTCACATGGATAATACAACAGATATGTTGAACTATTCTACAGAATGGGATGACAACTTGAAGAGCCAGAGATGGAGCTGCTATACTTTCCATACAGGAAACAATAAAAACATTGTTAGTAGACCTAAAGATGATTATCCATCTGATACAGATTTAAAGTCTCTATATGGAGTGGTAGACTTCACTTATGATCCATATACTGGCAATGGAAGATATGATCATGGACACATCTGCCCATCAGGCGACAGAAGACTAAACAGTACCCAGGAAAGACAGACAGACTTTCTGACCAACATGCAACCACAATATGGTAGTTTCAACCAAAAGGGTACATGGTTTAAAATGGAGGACGCCTTGAGGAAAAAAGCCAGTTCTATAAAAAATGACAAGGACACTCTATTTGTTGTAAAAGGCGGTACTATAGACAGTCCTGAAAACATTATTGAATATATCAACGGAAGACAAACGGTCTATACTGCAACAACAGGTTACATCCCAGTACCAAAGTATTTCTTTGTAGCAATATTGGAAAAAGCGTTTGATACGGAAAGTAACAAGCACAAATACAGTGCTTTCGGCTACTGGTTCCCTCACGAGAACAAGGCATTTGAAAAGGGCGATAACCTCGGCAACTATATCGTAAACATCAAGACGCTGGAAGACAGAACCGGCATCGACTTCTTCTGTAATCTCCCTGATGAAATCGAGAAGGAAGTGGAAAACGTAGATGCAGAAGTCATCAAGAAACTCTGGGGCTTTAAATAAAAGGCTATATACAAACAAAGAAGAGGGTGTGTCATAAGTCTGGATAATAGTTGGCGCATAACAGTTGACCAACGCATGCACATCAGCTGTTGTGCATGCGCATATCAGCTGTTATGCAAGCGCACAACAGCTGTTGTGCGGCCGAAGATACTGACTGTCTCAACAACATATCCTATCTCTTCCAACAACATATCCTATCTCTTCCAGCAACATATCCTATCTCTTTCGGCAACATATCCTATCTCTTTCAACAAATAGAAGAGGGTGAATCATAAACTTATGACACACCCTCTTTCTTTTGTTTATATCATCATCTTCTTGGCAACTTCTTGATAGCATGTGGCATGAATGCCCTGCCGGTAGCCTTACCGAAGCTAGGAGCTACGGAATCGGTTGCAGCTGAACGGGTCTTCTTACGGGCTCCACTCGGATCGTAACGCTCCAGATCGATATACATGACATCGCCCTTAGCTGCTCCTGTTCCTATCATATAACCATAGAACACATCACGGCCCTTTTCTTCACCTAGAAAGAAACCACTCTGAGAAGAGCCCAAATCCATCACATAAGTAAAACCAGATTTATTATAACGGATATAAATATCACCATTATTATCGATATACCAGGTAAACTTCAGGGTCTGGGTTTCACCCGTTTCTTCAATATAATCCTGTTCTATACCATCACCGCAGAGAGTATTAACCTTGTTACCCGTCTGATAGAACGTCATCTCGGCATTGAAACTGTAATTGTCACGTGACTGCCCATCCTCTGCAAGCTCAGAGAGCAGCACAGAGCCTCTCCAGTCGCCAATAAGGGTCTGAGCCTCAGACAGCAGGTAATTGTTCTGAGAGCTGTTAGAACCATTATTCCAGTAGTCCTGGTTCCATCCCCAGCCACCATGATTATAGTCATCATACCAATAATAATCATCATACCAGTAATCGTCATCATCACATGAGGTGAATGAGATACTCATCAAAGCTATGAAAGCCATTGTGAGAAGAGTAATAAACTTTTTCATATCAATTTATCAGTTAAGTTATTTATATTCTTATATCTTCTATACTTTTGAGCTCTTGAAGAACAGCATTCTTTCTTGAACCCGATGCAAAGGTAGTGGATTTTCCGGCTGCATCAAAGGGGAAAAGGATACAAACTGAGGGGGAAATCCCTATTCTTTCAAAAACAACCGCCTTTTTGATGATATTTCTCTTTGCCTAGAGTGGTATTTCTTTCGGTTTTGATGGTCTTTCTTTCTCTGTATCAAAGATTTAACACCTTCTTAACACATCGTATCGATATTTTTCGTATCTTTGCATCATAAATAAGTAATTATTCAAAGAACATACTTTTAGAACAAAGCAAATTCTAAGAATGCGCTCACAAAATGAGTTTCAACAGTTTATTAATTATACGTTAAACCTTTAAAATTATTAAGTTATGAACAAATTTTTACGCTATTCATTATCATTGGTTCTGGCATTCGTAGCTAGCGTTACGTTTGCACAGGAAGTAACTTTTGACTTTGACAATGATTACAAAACACTCTTCCCTGAACTGACAGGTACATCTTCTTCAGATTCTAAAGATGGAGATATCACCAAAGCCATGACATGTACAACTAATGGCATTTCTGTAACAGTTTCTGCAAAAACTTCTGGTTCGAATGAAAACCGAATCTGGATTAGTTCACCACGGCTCAGAATGTACAGTGGAACGCTTACGATTCAAGCACCTGCTGACAAGAAGATTGCTTCTATCGACATTATTAATAAAAAATGGGATGATAAGAACAAAGCTGACGTAGGTACGATCAATAAAGGTTCTTGGACTGGTGATGCAAACAAAGTTGTATATACAATTGCTGCCAACACCCAAATCAAGTCTATCAAAGTTACGCTCGCTGGTACCAAGATCGAGTACACCGATGCAGCAAGTGTAAAGGAACTCTTGGCTAACAATACAGAAGCTAAGGATTACATCAACCTCAAACTCACAAACGCAAAGGTATTATACGTAAACAGCCACAAGGGAACCGTAAATACTTACGTACGTGAAGGTGACACTGCTATCGAAATGAGAACTTTAGGAATCGATATGCCTGTAAACAGCATCATTAGCGGTACTGTTAAGGTAAATTTGGCTTATGACGCAGGAATTCCTTATCTGTCAGCAAGCAAGGAAACAAACGGCGAAAATCTCAAAATCACAGAGAGCAACGAAGCTGCCGAACCTGTTATTGCAACTGTAAAGGACATCCTTGATGGCAAATACACCAACGACCTTATCAAGATTAAGGAGTTCACATTCAGCAAAGAAGAGTATACTACAGGTAAATTCAACTACTATGCTAATGATGGTGAAAACAAGATTATGATTTACGATAAGTTTAGCGGTATTGGTGGTGTTTCAAATTTAACAGAAGGAGAGAAATATACCTTAACCGGTATTTTCGGTGTAATATTCAGAAACATCCCTGAAGTTCTCCCTATCAAGGCTGTAGAAAAGTTTGGACCTACCGGCATCACTAACATAACAACAGATGAAGCTGCAAAGAACGCTCCTGTTTACAACCTCGCAGGCCAGAAGGTAACCAAGGCTTACAAGGGTGTAGTCATCAAGAACGGAAAGAAGATGATTCAGAAGTAATCAAATTCAAAACAACATATCCCTACTACTCCCCCGATATTCATTTATCGGGGGAGTTTTTTTGTTAGGCATAACATAAGAAGGAACCACAAGCAAATCAACCAAATATTACCCCTATAACATGAAAAGTGGAATAATTTAATGCAATAACATAAAAAAATACACCTAAAACTACGATATCTCATTTATTTTCACTACCTTTGTTGCGATTAATAAACGTATACGAATAAAAATGATGAAAAGAAAATTATATATCACCCTATTAGGACTGCTCTCTACCATTATGACAGCAGCTGTACCCTACTGCGATGTGAGAAAATTCTCTATCACAGACGGACTCGCTGCCAATACCATCTCAGACCTCAAGCAGGGCAAAGACAACCTCATGTGGTTCAGTACATGGAACGGACTGTCGTTCTATGACGGCTACAAGTTTCATACTTTCAGAGACAACCCCGATGATATTGACGTGCTGTCAACCAACCGTATACTGAAAATAGAACCATCCTATAACAACAACGTGTGGTGTATCACATACGACAACCAGCTCTACGTATACGATACCCACTTCTGCCGGTTCTTTGCTGTAGGACAGAAATTCAACGAACTGTTCAACATCAACCTGCGCGTGAGCCAGGTATACCCAATGAAAAACGGAGCTACATGGTTTACTTCAGAAGATGGAAAATACATCATCCGATCAGCAGGAAGAACCTTTGATGAGCGGAACATAGAACTCATCAAAGTAGGAGAAAAGGGACTCAGAAGCGGAAATGTATGGTACATCCATCGAGATATACACGGAAGAGAATGGGTGCTTACCGACAAAGGCGCATACATATATCATTCGAAAATTCCAAGCAAACTGCCTTTCAAATGGCTCAGAGGGGTGGGAGAAGATGAGTTCCTGGCAACTGAAGACGGCAAACTGGCAAAATATGACCTGCAGAACCGACTCACCATGATACCAATGCCGGAAGGCGTAACCCGTATCAACCAACTGAAAAATACAGGTTACCAACTCCTGCTGGCAACCAATCTGGGTGTTATCATCTACAACCCGCGCACCTTCAAGTTTGATATCATCAACGTACAGAGCCCGAGTCAGCCTCTGGCAGAGGTAAAGAAGATTTATACCGATGATTTCGGTATGGTATGGGCATTCACTGACGGCATGGGAGTAACCCTCGTCAATCCGAAGACCGGACAGAAACAGTGGCTCTTTGCCGACCAGGACGACCCGATGGACCGCACAACCTGCGAAAGCAATTTCATCACACAAGATGAACACAAGACCCTCTGGGTAGTGCCAAGGGGAGGAACCTTCAGTTATTTTGACCGCAAGGCAGGTAAACTGGTGCCTTATCTGCTGAGAAGCAATTCATCGGGCAACTACCGCATACCGAAGATTACGAAATATGTACTCTCAGACCAGGGAATCCTCTGGCTGACAGGCTCTCACGACCTGACACAGGTAGTCTTCAAATATCACCCTTACATTATCAACAAGCTGGATGTGGGCGAAGACGAAGTGTTCTCGGTGAATGCATCGCCAGACGGACATATCTGGGCTGGTTATTACAATGGTATAATCCAGGTGCTCAACGCATCCTACCAGAATATCGGATACCTTTCGCCAAGCGGACAGATTGTACCACAGCAGGTAAACTTCGCCGAAACGGGCATCTTCTCTATCCACTTCGATATCAAGGGAAGAGCATGGATAGGAACCAACGGAAATGGTGTCTATCTGATAGATAAAATGCAGGTAAGACACTTTGTTTATGATGCCAACAACCCATCATCGCTGCCGTTCGACAAGATACAAGACATTGTAGCCGACCGCACCGGACGCATCTGGATAGGTACCTACGGAGGTGGGCTGGCACTTGTTAACGAGGCGGCAGACGGCAGTATCAGCTTCATCAGTAAACGAAACGGACTGCCTTGGGAGAAACAGCACTACGACCGCATACGCCGCATCTGCTGCACCACTACGGGAACCATTCTCGTAGGAACCACAGACGGTCTCATCACCTTCAGTGATGCCTTTACAAACGCAAGAAAGATCAATTACCACAAGACCTACTACATACCGAACGATACAACAAGTCTGGCTGCAAACGATATGAACAATATCATGGAGCACACCAGCGGCAAGATGTATATCTCGCAACAGGGCGGTTTGATGGAAGAGATTGTGAGCAAATCGCTCCTGCAAGACAACCTGAAGACGAAATACTTCCATGCCATCGATATTAACGAAGGCATCGTACAGGGCATGGTAGAAGACAACCAGGGAAGAATCTGGGTAATCAGAGAATCGAGTATCGACTGCGTAAACCCGAAAACGGGCCAGTGCAATGTGTTCGGACCTAACGACTTCGACTTCAACATGTCGTTCTCGCAAAGCCGTCCTTACCACGATCCGGCAAGCAACAACATCTCGGTAGGTACCCCGATGGGACTGATTACCTTCAATCCGGCTACGCTGAAGAAGAGCAACTACCAGCCTAAAGTCATCTTCTGTTCCCTCCATTATAGCGGAGAGAAGGAGTCGGAACCTATCCTGCACAAGGATAAAATAGTGATTCCTGCCAACAAGCGAAACCTGACCATCAACTTCGCATCGCTCGACTATCAGCGCAAGTATCAGACCAAATACCTCTATCGCATAGATGGTTATACAGCTCCAGGCGTGTGGATATCAAACGGAAGCAACCATACCATCGGCTTCAACCGTATCAGTTATGGCGATTACGTACTCAAGGTGAGAGCCACCAACTCTCACGGTGTATGGAGCAAGTATGTGGCAGAACTGCCTATCGAAGTGCGCCCTACCTTCTGGGAAAGCATCTGGGGCAAATTTCTGATGCTGCTTCTGCTCTTCGGTATCGTAGGCGCAATCTTCTATACCTACAACCAGCGCCAGCGCGAGAACGTAACCCACGAGATGAGCGTGATGAAGAACGAGTTCTACAACGATGCTGCCAACCGTCTGAGAACCCCTCTAACGCTCATCGGAGCCCCGGTAAAAACCGTTTTGGATACCGAACCGGGTATCACCCGAAAGGGCAAGGAACTGCTGAGAATGGTAATAGACAATGCCAACGAAATGCTGGTAATGCTGGACAAGGCTCAGAGATACGGCAACAAGGCAGACTTCTATACGAACAGCGGTCTGACCGAGGAAGATTACGACCTGACAGAAAGGGAGAAAGAGAACGGACAGATTGACGACCGCAATGCATCCGACTATCTGGAAGAAGTAAATAAACAGAAAGAAGATAAGGATGAAGAGACTGAACGCCTGGAAGGAATGGGCAAGGAACAGAAAGAAGCACAGGAAGAAACGAAACTCAAAGACCAGACGGTACTGGTAGTTGAAGACAATGCCGACCTGCGCAAGTTCCTCTACAGTATCCTCTCGCCTACCTATAACGTGCTGCTCTCAGAGAATGGAAAGGCAGGTTTGGTGATGGCCCGCAAGGAGATACCAGACTTTATCCTCACGGACGTTACCATGCCTGTGATGGATGGTTTGTCGATGATTCACGAGATCAAGCAGGATACCACCCTCAACAACATCCCAGTGATGATTCTCTCAGCCAAGGCAAGCGTAGAAGATCAGCAGCGAGGCTTTGATGAAGGTGTTGATGCCTATATCACCAAGCCATTCTCTACCCCTTATCTGCTCGGCCGAATAGAGGCTATCCTCACCCAGCGCCGCAACATTCAGGTGGATATCATCAGAAAACTGAAGGAAGCTGGCGATAAAGATGCCATAGCAGCCTTGCGAATACTGCCTGCAGCAGCTCCTCTGCCTGCTATTAACCAGGCTGAAACTAGTGCCGAGAACGAAGCGGTTGACCCAAACAGCGAGCTGGCATTTATGGCGGCACAGATTCAGGACAGAACCATAATGCGTGCCTTCAGGTATGTTGTTGAAAATGCAGGCAACCCGGAACTCAAGATAGATGATATCTCGAACGAAATCGGTATGAGCCGAAGCGTACTATATAATAAGGTGAAAGCAACGACCGGAATGACGCCGGTAGACTTCGTTCGCCATATACGTATCAAGAAGGCATGCGAGATGTTACGCAAGACAGACAATACACTGAGCAGCATCGCCTTCGCAGTAGGTTTCACCGACCCTAAGTATTTCTCGAAGGTATTCAAGAAAGAAACGGGTATCGTGCCTACTGAATACCGAAACAGAACGCAGGGATAGCCCGCATAATTACAGATGAAAGCAGTCATCATTACTGATGGCTGCTTTTATCTGTATTGACAAAAAGTAATACATATTACAGGACATATCTTCAGTTGTTGCCGAGCACAGCCTTCTTCGTTTTCGTACACAGCAAAACGTTCAAGCAAGGAAAAAAGCAGAATAGTCATAAAATTGAGCCGTTTTGCTTAGTTTTTTGACCGAATATTGCAAAAAAGTATAAAAATGGGGGGGTATTTGATTAATTTTCCCTTTTTACTGAAAAAAAACTGAGAAAAAGTTTGGTGTTACAAGAAAATGTAGTATCTTTGCAACAAGTTCTTAGAAAAGTTAAATGATAGATTAATCGTAAACCTCTTTTTCTTTGTTTTTTTGAGGAAAAAGAGGTAAAGAAAAAGGAATGCAGGGTTTGTGAAAATCCTGCATTTTTTATTTTTATAACTTTCATGCAGGCCGTTATGTAGTCTTATAATCTACACACCTTTCTATTCACAAACCCAATTATCTACGGAATCTATATACTCTTAACTGCGATACTATCTACATTATATATATTACGCTCATTCCTTCATCTATGATTTTGTTCGATTTTTAGAATTTTTAAAAAAACTATTGAAGTATTCTAAGAGAAAAGTAGTATCTTTGCACTCTAGATCATATAAGTTGAGATCGGAAATATAGATAACACATACATAAAGATAAAAAAAATGAGAACTGTTTACGAATTTTCTGTTAAAGACAGAAAGGGAAAGGATGTTTCCCTCAAGGAGTATGCCAACGAAGTGCTGCTCATCGTTAACACCGCTACAAAGTGTGGTTTCACCCCTCAGTATGAGGAACTGGAGAAACTTTATGAGACCTATCATTCTCAAGGTTTCGAAATACTTGATTTTCCTTGCAACCAGTTTGGTCAGCAAGCCCCTGGTACAGATGAAAGCATTCATCAGTTCTGCAAGCTTACATACGGCACAGAGTTCCAGCGCTACAAGAAGATCAAGGTAAACGGAGACGATGCTGCCCCTCTCTTCAAATTTCTGAAAGAATGTAAGGGCTTTGCTGGTTGGGACGAGAGCCACCCTCTCTACCCTGTTCTCGACAAGATGTTGAGCGAGGCTGATCCTAACTACAAGGAGAGTGCCGATATCAAGTGGAACTTCACCAAGTTCCTCGTTAACAAGAAGGGTCAGGTTGTAGCCCGCTTCGAGCCTACCACAAGCTTCGATGTCATCGCTAAGGCTATCGAAGAGTGGTTGAACTTCTAATGAAAGATAGAAGTCTCGAACTGAGAATAGAATTTCTAAAATAAAAGAGAATAGAATTTCTAAAATAAAAGCCAGGTTGCTTTTCGCAGCCTGGCTTCTTTTATAATGTGATATTGTTATTTCAATATATCTCAAAGAATAATTGTCAACTGTTTGCTATAAACTATTAACTGTTAACTGAAAATTAGTCAACCTTTGGCACATCCTTGAGGAACTGCTGGATTTCTTCATCACTCACAGAATAATCGTGCAAATCGCCATTGATAAAGCTATCGTAAGACGGCATATCGATAAGACCATGACCTGAGAGACAGAACAGGATAACCTTCTCCTTGCCCTCTTCCTTAGCCTTCAGAGCCTCACGTATAGTGGCTGCAATCGCATGACAGCTCTCTGGAGCAGGAATGATACCCTCGGTCTGAGCGAAGAGCATACCTGACTTGAATGACTCCAGCTGAGGGATATCTACACCATGCAGATAACCATCCTTCAGAAGTTGGGAGATAATCATACCAGCACCATGATAACGGAGACCACCTGCATGAATGTTGGCAGGCTTGAAATCATGACCCAGAGTAAACATTGGCAGCAATGGAGTATAACCTGCCTCATCACCGAAATCATACTCAAACTTACCGCGAGTCAGCTTAGGACAGCTCTCCGGCTCTGCAGCTATAAACTCAGTATGGCGCTCGCCTGTGAAGTTGTGTCGGAGGAATGGGAAGGCAATACCACCAAAGTTACTACCACCACCGAAACAAGCAATCACCTGATCAGGATACTCACCTGCCATCGCCATCTGCTTCTCTGCCTCTAGACCGATGATGGTTTGGTGAAGTGCCACATGATTGAGCACTGAACCCAGCGTATACTTACAGCCCGGTGTGGTTGTAGCCAACTCAACAGCCTCACTGATGGCAGTACCGAGCGAACCTGGATGATGAGGATCACGTGTGATAATGTTCTTACCTGCGCGTGTACTCATAGAAGGAGAACCCTCTACAGTGGCTCCAAACGTACGCATGATGCTGGAACGGTATGGTTTCTGCTGCATGGTAATCTTTACCTGATAAACTGCAGCCTCCAGGCCGTAGAGTTTTGCTGCATAAGAGAGGGCTGCACCCCACTGGCCTGCACCAGTCTCTGTAGTGACATTGGTATCACCCTCCTGCTTACAGTAGTAGCACTGAGGAATGGCTGAATTGATTTTATGAGAGCCTAACGGATTGATACTCTCATTCTTGAAATAAATATGCGCCGGAGTACCGAGTGCCTCCTCAAGGGCGTAAGCACGTACAAGAGGGGTTGAACGGTAGAAGGTGTACTTCTCCAGCACATCTTCCGGAATATCAATCCAAGCGTGCTCTGTATCAAGTTCCTGCTTTGAGCACTCCTTATTAAATACGTGTGACAAATCATCAGCATTCATTGGCTGGTGTGTCTGAGGGTTCAACGGTGGCAATGGCTTGTTAGGCATATCTGCCTGAATGTTGTACCACTGAGTAGGAAGTTCCTGCTCGCTTAAGATGTACTTTTTCTGTCTCATATTTATATATATGTTTAAAATTGTTGTATGCCAGAACAAAGGTACAAATAAAAAATGAAATAAAGAACTTTTTTATGTGTTTTTCCACTATTTTTTTATTTTTATCCAATAAAATAGTTCATTCTACAGGTATTATTTGTTATATAAGTGTATTTTCAGTGTTATTTTTATAAACTTAATCAAATATTACCCCATAAAACACCAAATATTACCCCCTATATTATAATAAAAAATAGTATCTTTGCAACAGAAAAATTCAAAATGCGTTGTGAAACGCTTATCATCATCTTTTACTTATACAAAAAAATAAAACATTGGAGTTCAATAGTGATATTGAGATTCCAATGTTTTTTTTATACACTAAACTGAAACATATTATCATGTAAAGTTGACATATCATCATGTAACGTTGTCAGATTTCTAACCTTTCAGTATAAATCAACAGTCTGTTTTATTGTCTACTTCCACAATTGATACAGGATTTTACCCATAGACTGCAGACACAGATTATTTTTTCTCATTACCTAAATCTATCTGCGATATCTGATTCAACAGATTTACAGCCTGTCCTACAGTCTTCACATCATTGATGCGAAGCATTCGCTTGTTGAATTTTTCCTTCAGAACACAATCTTGAATATGACTGGTAACGTAAGCGAGTATGCGGTTAAACATCTGACTTCTGTAGAACGGACTGTTTACATTGCTCACAAACTGCATCTGCATATAGCCCTGCTTGAGAATAATCTTCTCGCAACCTAGCTTCTTGCCTACCCTACGCAGACCTACCACATGCATCAGTTCGTCTGCTTCATGAGGCACAGGACCAAAACGGTCTATCATACGCTTGCGGTAAGCCTCTACTTCCTCATCGCTCTCCAAACGGTCCAGTTCACGATAAAGGAGCATGCGCTCACTGTCACCCGGTACATAAGTCTGAGGAAAATACATCTCCAGATCGCTCTCAATGCCACAATCGTCAACGAAATCATCACCCGTAAGCTGGGCACCTTCATCCATCTTCTCCTGATAAAGATCACAGAACTCCTCGTTCTTCAACTCTGTGACAGCCTGAGAGAGAATCTTCTGGTAGGTTTCATAACCCAGATCTTCCATAAAACCGCTCTGCTCAGAGCCCAGCAGATTACCCGCACCGCGGATATCCAGGTCCTGCATGGCGAGATTGAAACCGCTACCCAGTTCACTGAACGTCTCCAGCGCCTCCAGACGGCGACGCGCCTCAGGAGTAAGTGCACTCTTAGGTGGCGCCATCAGATAGCAGAAAGCCTTCTTGTTGCTTCTTCCTACGCGTCCACGCATCTGATGCAGGTCACTCAATCCGAAGTGATGAGCATCGCTCACGATAATCGTATTGGCATTGGAAATGTCGATACCGTTCTCTACAATAGTGGTAGAAAGCAGTACATCATAATCGTAATTGATAAAGCCCATGATGATTTTCTCCAAATCCTCAGGCTTCATCTGTCCGTGACCTATTGCTACCCTACAGTCTGGGATATGTTTCTCGATGAGCATCTTGAGCTCCGGAAGCTTGGATATTCTGTCGCATACGAAATAAACCTGTCCGTTTCGGCTCATCTCGAAATTGATGGCATCGCAGATAACTTCACTACTAAACGTTACCAGTTCGGTATGAATCGGATAACGGTTAGGTGGCGGAGTGCGCATGATACTCATATCCCGGGCGCCCATCAGAGAGAACTGGAGGGTTCGCGGAATCGGAGTGGCACTCATCGTGAGTGTATCGACATTTACCTTGAGCTGACGGAGTTTCTCTTTGGTAGACACACCGAACTTCTGCTCTTCATCGATGACGAGCAGTCCCAGGTCATGCCATTTCACGGTCTTTGATATCAGCTTATGCGTACCTATGAGGATATCAATCTTACCCTCTTTCAGGGCGTCAAGCACCTCTCTGGTTTCCTTCGTTGTACGGGCTCTACTGAGATAGTCTACCCTTACAGGCATGCCTTCCAGACGCTTTTTGAAAGTCTGATAGTGCTGGAAAGCCAGAACGGTAGTAGGCACCAGCACCGCAACCTGCTTGCTGTCGCACGCTGCCTTGAAGGCTGCACGGATGGCAACCTCAGTCTTGCCGAAGCCCACATCGCCACAAACCAGACGGTCCATCGGTCTGCCGCTCTCCATATCCTTCTTCACCTCCTGAGTAGCCTTATTCTGGTCTGGCGTATCTTCATACAGGAAGGAAGCCTCCAGCGTATGCTGCAGATAATTGTCGGCACTGAAGGCGAATCCCTTCTCCCGTCGGCGCTGGGCATAGAGTTTGATCAGGTCGCGCGCAATGTCCTTGATTCGCTTCTTAGCTTTGTCCTTGAGTTTATCCCAGGCACCTGTACCCAGTGTAGACAGGCGAGGCGGAGTACCGGTATCGCTGCGACGATATTTGCTGATTTTATAAAGCGAGTGGATAGAAACATCCACCTTGTCATTGTTCGTATAGACGATGCGGATCATTTCCTGATAGCTGTTGCCCGTAGGAACCCTAACCAGACCGCCGAACTTGCCGATACCGAAGTCTACATGCACGATAAAATCTCCCACTTCCATCTCCTGCAGTTCCTTCATGGTGAGTGCCATCTTGCCGGCTCTCGCTTTATCTGAGCGCAGGTTATACTTATGAAAACGGTCAAAAATCTGATGATCGGTAAAGAAACAGCACTTCTTGTCATGGTCAGTAAAGCCTTCATGAAGCGTCTTGTCTACCGGTGTAAAACGGATGGCATAGCGCTTCAGCTCTTCGCTTTCAAAGATATCCTTCAGGCGCTGTTGCTGCTTCTGGCTATCTGCCAATATATATAAGGTGTAACCCTGGAGCAGGAAATCCTCCAGAGTCTGGCAAAGCAAATTGAAATTTTTATGGAAAAGAGGCTGTGGAGCGATATTGAAAGGTATCACAGCCGGACTCCCTGACGGAGCGACCTTGCCGAACTCGATACGGAGATGAGCCGCTACTGCCTTCTTGAAATCGAGCGGAGAAACGAGGTTGAGCTCGGTCTTCATGTCATGTCTGATGCGCTCTGCCTCTACCTCAGTAGCTCCCTCCAGCTGCTCGGTAAGGCTCTGCGATGAGAAGCCTTCGGTATAGATCTGACCGATGCGGTCGCAAACGAAAGAAAGGTCTTTCGCCACGACTGGCGTACTTTCGGAGAGGAAATTGAGGAAACACTGCTTGTTGCTCTCGATATGGGCGAGTTCGGGCACGATTTCTATCTCTGTGCGCTTCGCCTGCGAGAGCTGAGTCTCAACATCAAAGGTACGGATGGTGTCAATCTCATCGCCGAAGAAGTCGATACGGAACGGATATTCGCAGCTGTAGGAATAGACATCGAGGATGCTTCCACGCACGGCAAACTGGCCCGGTTCATAAACATAATCGGTTTCTTTGAGTTCGAAATCGCGCAGGGTATGAACCACATCGGTCTGAGCAATCTGCTGGCCTACAGTCAGTTTCAGAATCCGTTCATCCAGATTCTGCTTAGCCACAACGAGTTCTGCCAGTGCATCGGGATAAGTGACTACCAGGAAATGTCCTCCCGAAGAGAGGCGCGCCAGCACCTCTGTACGTAGGATTTCGTTCGCTGCATCACGCTGCCCGTATTTCACGGCACGCCGATAGCTGGAAGGAAAGAAGAAGACCTTCTCCTGCCCCATCATCTGAGTGAGATCGTGATAAAAATAGCCTGCTTCATCGGCATCATCCAGCACGAAGAGTACCGAACGCCTCATCTTCCCCTGCAGAGAAGCAAAGAATATCGGAGCCGAAGAGCACAGCAAACCCTGGAGAAAAATGGAATGAACCGACTTCTTCCCCATCAAATCAAAGAGGGCATCCGCCTGTGGCGAACGCCCGTATGTTTTTTCTATCTTTTGGATTTCCATCCAAGTACTGATTAGTGATTACTGATTACTGAGTAGTGATTACAGAGTATTAATCCTTCTTCGGATATTTCTTGAACCAGCCATCCAGGCGCAGTCGCATCACGCCAAAGAAAGCCTCACCAAAGATGCCACCACTCATCTTGCTCACACCTTCACGACGGTTAACAAAGATGACAGGCACCTCCTTGATCTTGAAACCTATTCGATGAGCCGTATATTTCATCTCTATCTGGAAAGCATAGCCCTTGAAGCGGATAGCATCCAAGTCTATGGTTTCCAACACCTTACGTCGGTAGCAGACGAATCCAGCTGTGGTATCATTCACCTTAAATCCGGTTACGATACGTACGTATTTAGAAGCGAAATAGCTCATCAATACGCGTCCGATAGGCCAGTTGACCACGTTCACACCCGAAATATATCTTGAGCCTACAGCCACATCATACCCCTCATCGTGAGTTGCCGCATAGAGACGAGGCAAATCATTAGGATCATGACTGAAGTCGGCATCCATCTCGAAGATGAAGTCATAGCCCTGCTTCAATGACCATTTGAAGCCCATGATATAGGCAGTACCCAAACCGAGTTTACCCGAACGCTCCAGAATATGCAGACGACCGGCAAACTCATTAGCCATCAAGCCCTTGACAATGGCAGCAGTACCATCAGGACTTCCGTCATCGATAACAAGGATATCAAACTGCTTTTCGAGACCGAAGACAGCACGGATGATTTTCTCGATGTTTTCCTTCTCATTATATGTAGGAATGATTACTATGCTATCACTCATAACTTCTTATAATTTTAATGATTCTGATTCTATATAATGTAATACAGATGCAAAATTACAACTTATTTTTGAAATAACAAGCAAAAAACCGAAATTATTGGTCCGGATTCTCTACAAAACCCTGATATTTCTTGTCAAGTCCGCTCATGATCGCCTCATAGCTCTTGTTCATCTGGTTCTTGATATTGTCAGCTCCCTTGCCTATCGGCTCAATAGGCTCATGAATGGTGAGCTTCAGAGGATGCCAGAAAGCCCAGTAGATGTCCTTCATGCGAGGCTTCACATCAAAACTGCCATTGATGGTAAGCGGACATACCGGCAACTGCAGTTCATCGGCAAGCATGAAAGCACCGCGGCGGAACACACCCATGTGCCCCGTAAACGAACGGGCACCCTCTGGGAATACCACCAGCGACATGCCCTCTTTAAGCACCTCGCGAGCACGGTCATAAGAAGCACGGATCTTAGAAGGTCCGCTCTTGTCTACAAAGATGTGGTGCGCATACTCACAGGCGATACCGATGAGAGGCACTTTGCGCAAGCCCTTCTTCATCATCCACTTGAAGTTTCTGCCCAGAAAACCGTATATCAGGAAGATATCGAAAGCGCCCTGATGATTGGCCACGAAAACATAACTCTGGTTCTTCTTGAGATGCTCACGTCCCTCCACCTTTACAGGCAGGAGGAGGATGCGGACCCAAAGCCAAGCCCAATACTTGCCGGGATAATAGCCCCAGAAATGGCCATTGCCCAGCATACATCCCAAAACAGTAGTTAAACTGGTTAAAACGCTAGCCAACAAGAGGATAGGCAAGCATATAACAAGTTGATACAGACGATATAAGTACTTCATTTTTTATTTAAGAATGAATAATTTAACACTCAACATTTAACATTCAACACTCAACACTCCTCATTTTCTTTTGAGTGTGATGACCACGATTTCTGCCGTAGCCCCGATGCGGATTGGAACGGTACCGCCCAGCCCCGATGTGGTATAGAGCTGGCAACCCTCCTCCTCGAAGAGGCCGTAATCATAAGGAGTAAACATCGACGGACGCAAGCCCAGGATACTGATCTGCCCCGCATGCGTATGACCGCTCAGCGTAAGCTGCGGTGCTACGACCAGCGAATCCTTCCTGTCAGGTCCTATCACATCGCCATCCTCATCCTTCTCCTTATTAATAGTAGAAGGCCAGGTCTCGCGCCATTGCTTCGGAATATGCTGCAGCATCAGCACGAAAGAGCCCGGTCTGATGCCATACAGCGCCTTCCTTACGTTGGTGTGCTTTGGCTTGTCATAGTTCTCTGTACCAGCCACATAGATGCTGTCAGCGCCTCTATGCACCGCCACATGCTCATTCATCAGCAGGCGCCATCCGCAACTCCGCTGGAAGTCCTGCATCCGTTTCTCGAGCGCAGCTATCTCCTGCTCATCATCTACATCCATATAATAGGTGTAATCGTGATTGCCCAGCACACTCATCACGCCGTCTCTGGCTTTCAGACTGCTGAGCAGCGCCTGATACTCAGGCAGTTCATCGGGCGTAACATTCTGTAAATCACCCGTAAAGCAAATCAGATCAGGTTTTTCGGCATTAATGCTGTCGATATCGCGCTGAGGCAGATGACCACGCCAGCCATAGTATGACCCGAGATGGATGTCGCTGAACTGAACGATGCGATAGCCCTCGAAAGACTTCGGCAGATTGGGTACATAGATGGTGATACGCTTGACCTGCATCTTAGGAAAACCCTCGGTAAATCCGTAGATAAAGCAGAAGAACGCCACCGCTCCTACTACCAGTCCGAGGAGCTTGCCCCAGTTGCGATGTCCGTGAAGGAGCCGCATACAGCACCAACCGAAGAGACTGAACAGGCTGAAGACAAACTGCGGAACCGCACACACTGCCATCATCACAAACCAGATGTCGATGAGCACCGGATTGCGTGGCAGGAAGTTGGGCAGTATCGTGATATACGCGCTATAGGCGATAACCACGAAAGCCGGCAACCAGAAGAGCACCCGCTGCCAAAGACTCTTCAGCCGTAACTTGCCATACCTTTTATATATCCACAGATACGGCAACAGGGTGAATACCACTACGGGTATCAATATTCTTGCTATCATTTCTTGATCAAACTTGATTGAAGATACGTTTTCATTGCCTGCACGGGCACTCCTCTGCGCTGTGCATAGTCGCGAAGCTGGTCGTCTCCTATCCGTCCCAGTTCGAAATACCGCGACTTGGGATGTGCAAACATCAGCCCCGAGACACTGGCATGAGGCGTCATCATTCCGCTTGTGGTGAGCCGGATGCCCACCTGACTCATATCGATGAGCTGGTCGATGATGAAGTTGGCACTGGTATCGGGCAGCGAAGGATATCCTATAGCCGGACGGATGCCCTGATAGCGCTCCAGATGCTGGTCTTCGATGCTCAGCTGCTCGTCGGGAGCATAGCCCCAGATGCTGCGTCTCACCTCTTCGTGCAACTTCTCTGCCGTGGCTTCAGCCAACCGGTCGCAGAGTGTCTGTGCCATCATATTGAGGTAGTCGTCCGAGCGATATTTCTTCTCCAGACCGCCATCTACCGTCGTGCAGAAGATACCCAGCCGGTCTGTTATTCCACTGCCCAGAGGACGGATGAAATCAGCCAGACAGAGATTGGGTTCTCCCTGAGCCGCCGGATGCTGCTGACGGAGCATCGGGAAGCGGACTTTCTGCCCTTCCAGCCAGATATCATCCCCCTCGCTGTTCGCCTCGAAGAGTCCGAAGACGGCATAGGTATGATATTCGCCTTCCCATGAATGGAGCATATCGAGCGCCTCAGCCTTCATTTTTTCCTTTTCCTCTCGAGGTTTGCCGCTCAATCCCCAGGCATGATAGAAATATAGCCAGTTGATATATGGCTCAATTTCGCTTATATTGTATACTATTTTTCGCATCCAATACGATATTTTATTTTACAATCCCCGTAAGATTTCCCTCTTTTCAGGAATTGCTTCTGAACTCCAGTTCCTCTCCTCTGCAAGCGGCATCAAACACGCCTTTATTATAGATAAGATGACCGTTACAGAAAGTCTGTTCCACTTTCCATGCAAACTCATCACCCTCTACAGGACTCCATTTACACTTGCTCTGAATCACCTCTGCGGTCACCTTCCTAGGCTCACCCTTGCGCACCACAACGACATCTGCCTTATAACCCGGACGCAGGAAGCCGCGCTGACTGATATGGAACAGACGGGCTGGATTATGGCACATCAGTTCAACCAGGCGCTCGATACTGATTACCTTTTCGTCAACAAGTTTCAGCATGCTTACCAGTGAGAACTGTACCATTGGCATACCTGATGCAGCCTTGGCACAACCGCCCTGTTTATCCTTCAACTGATGAGGAGCGTGATCGGTTCCTACTACAGTTATCTTGCCATTACTCAGCGCCTTACGCAAAGCTTCGCGGTCAGCAGCGGTCTTTACTGCAGGGTTACATTTGATGCGTGCGCCCTTCACAGCGTAATCTTTATCCGAGAACATGAGATGAGCCACAACAGCCTCGCCTGTAATATTTTCATCCTTACCGAAGAACTCCAATTCTTTAGCCGTAGTAACGTGAGCGATATGGAGATGCGCCCCGCTTTCCTTAGCCAGCTGCACCGCCAGACGGCTGCTTTCATAGCAAGCCTCCTCGCTGCGTATTTCCGGATGATGTTCTACGGCAGGATCCTCACCCCATTTCTGCTTAGCCAGCTGCATGTTGCGGTTGATGATTTCGGTATCCTCGCAGTGGGTCATCACCGGCAAATCCAGCTCTTTCGCCTTCTTGAAGATAGCCTGCAGCGCCTCATATTTATCCACCAGCATATTGCCCGTACTGGAGCCCATAAAGAGCTTGATGCCCGGAACACGATGTGTATCGAGCTGTTCAAAATCATTTACATTATCATTGGTAGCGCCAAAGAAGAAACTGTAGTTCACATGACTCTTCTCAGCACCCAGCTGCCGCTTTGCCTGCCAGGCCTCCAGAGTGGTAGTCTGAGGTACCGTGTTAGGCATCTCAAAATAACTGGTCACACCACCAAAGGCAGCAGCGCGGCTTTCGCTCTCGATGTCAGCCTTCTGCGTAAGTCCCGGCTCACGGAAGTGAACATGATCATCAATCACACCCGGCAAAACAAAACACCCCGAGGCATCGATGACTTCATCGTAATTGCCACGGGGTGCCTCGCCTTCATATATCTCCTTGATAAATTCACCATCCAACAAGAGGTCGCCCACAAAAGAGCGACCCTCATTTATAATGGTTCCATTCTTGATTAATTTCATATTACTAAACTTATAAAATGAAGAGTTTTACAAGATGTTAATGCCCAAGAACTCGAAAGAGTCCTGTTTCTACTCCTGACCTTCCTGTTTTTCAGGAATCGTAGGCGCAGCCAGTTCGTTGGCTGTAGGTGCCGGAGCCGCATCAGGATTTACCTGTGGAGCCGCTTCCATCTCTGGCTGCATGCCGCTCTGCGCATCTCGTGTACCGTTCATAATTTCCTGATTCTCTTGAGCTTTCTTATAATAGTCCTTTACATAAGGATCATTCTTGAAATAGTCGGTAGCCTTGCTCATGATGTCCTCAATCCAAGGAGAGAGCATCGGATACTGGTTGCCCATTGTAACGAGGAAGAAGACGCCCGGTCCCAGCACATTGTTGAAGTTGTCGGTAACAAACGAAGTGATGAGCTTGTCTTCCTGCTCAGAGAGGCGGATGGATTCCTCGTTCAGATGCTTGTTGACAGCCACCATATCGCTACCGTTCATGATAGCCTGGTCGTGCTTGTGTACCAGTTCGCGCAACTGATTCTGAATCTGCTGGTATTTCTTGAAGAATCCGAAGAGTTTATCGTTCATAGGCGTACCGCTTACCACCTGCTGTGTATCATCGAGCTTCACCGTAATGCTTCCACTCTCCAGCACCAGCGGCAGCACAGGGTCATCATCCATGAAGATATTCGCCATCTTCATAGAGTCGACAGAACCCTGAAAATGGAACTGTCCGTGCACTACATCGCAAGAATCCACGTTCTTGAAATCGTTGTTTTCCAGTATCTTAAGGTACAGCATGCGTCCGTCCAGAGTACTTACGTTAGAAGTACCCGAGATATCGTAACTGTTGGCACAAGATGCAAGTGCCATCAAGGCAATGAATGCGTAAAATATTCTATTCATAAGCTATCTATATCACTTTCGGTGAACAAAAGTACAATCTTAATTTGAACTGACGAAATAAATTGCAGCAATTTAATTCATTCTTACAAGATTTATGTTTTGTTTGCACTCCTGTTGGCCACCGAAAGCTTTTTTCTCGTCCTTTCTATATTACTGATTGTTTTCCTTCTTCAGTTCATGAGAGATGCGATGCGTGGTATACAGTTCCAGCAGGGCTGCGATGAGGAGGAAGACTACCCACTTATTATAGAAATAGGTGATATAGGTCTCATAATTCTCAAACCAGCGGCGCAGGAAAGCATACACCGTATCTACCATCGAGATGCCTGAGAGCACGAAGAAGATGTCTGCTACATACTGCATGCGCTTCAGGCGGTGGATAACCAGCGAAGGTCCCTCATAGAACTGCATCGCCTGCATCACACTGAAGAGTATGGTGCCCAGCAGGAACCCCCAGCTCGTTACCTGCACCAGCTGCGGATGTGAAAAACCAAATGCGAAGCAAGCCGCACCGACAACCATCAGCACGCCGCCCAGCAAGAAAATAGCACTTTCCAGTTTACTCAATTGTTTCATTTTCGTCTTGTTCGTTAGTTTTTTCCGGAATATCCGAACTCAATACAAAGATATCTTCATCATCAGCCTTCATGAAATAACGCTGGCGGGCTATCTTCTCAAATGCCCGCGCACCATGCTGCATATCACGCAGGGTATGCTTGTCGTTTTCATACTGCTCACGATATTTTTCTATCTCCGAACGGAGCGTAGCTATCTCTATCTGGTACTTAATGTGCTGTCTTACACTGTTGTCGTCAACTACACCAACTACCAGAACACCCGCTACAATCACTATAAGATACTTATAATGAGCGAGATAATTCCATATAATACCAAGTTTTTTACTCATTTCTTCCGAATTTGTTTGCAAAGATAATATTTTTTTGTTATCTTTGCATCATCAATTAAGAAAAAATAATGGAAGAGTATATAGTTTCTGCAAGAAAGTACCGTCCGATGACCTTCGATTCGGTTGTCGGACAGAGTGCATTGACCACCACTTTGAAGAATGCAGTGAAGAGCGGCAAGCTGGCGCACGCCTACCTTTTCTGCGGTCCGAGAGGTGTGGGCAAAACCACTTGTGCCCGCATTTTTGCGAAGGCAATCAACTGCGAGCATCCTCGTGAAGACGGCGAGGCATGCAACGAATGTGAGAGCTGCCGTGCCTTCAATGAGCAGCGTTCCTACAACATCTTCGAGCTGGATGCCGCCAGCAACAACGGTGTTGACCAGATTAAGGTTCTGATGGAGCAGACCCGCATCCCGCCTCAGGTAGGCAAATATAAGGTGTTTATCATCGATGAGGTCCACATGCTCTCTACAGCTGCCTTCAACGCCTTTCTCAAGACGCTGGAAGAGCCACCTCAGCATGTCATCTTCATCCTCGCCACTACCGAGAAGCATAAGATTCTGCCTACCATCCTGAGCCGATGCCAGATTTACGACTTCGAGCGAATGACGGTAGCCAATACCATCAACCACCTGAAGATGGTGGCTGAGAAGGAAGGCATACAATATGAAGAGCAGGCGCTCGCCGTGATAGCCGAAAAGGCTGACGGAGGTATGCGCGATGCCCTCTCTATCTTCGACCAGGCTGCCAGCTTCTGCATGGGCAACATCACTTACCAGAAGGTGATCGAGGACCTAAACGTGCTCGACAGCGACAACTATTTCCGTCTGGTAGATCTGGCTCTGGAGAATAAGGTGGCCGAGATGATGGTAACACTCGACGGCATTCTGAACCGCGGTTTCGATGGCGGCAACATGATACAGGGGCTTGCCCAGCATGTGCGCAATGTGATGATGGCGAAGGATTCTCAGACCCTGCCTCTGCTCGAGACCAGCGACGACCAGAAAGCCAAGTTCCAGGCTCAGGCCCAGAAGGCACCTACACCTTTCTTATATAAGGCGCTGGAACTGATGAACCAGTGCGATATCCATTACCGCGCCAGCAGCAACAAGCGATTACTGGTAGAGCTCACCCTGATACAGATAGGCCAGATTACGCAGCCCGAGGATCAGGATGTGCCTAGTGCGGGGCGTACGCCCAATAGATTAAAATCCCTGTTTCAGAAACTCCTGGCTCAGTCTAAGCTTGCCTCTCAGGGTGCAGGTTCTGAGCCTTCTGGCAGCAGCGAAAACCGGTCATCACAGCCGGGAGCGTCTGCTGCTACAGCTACTGCTGTGCCTTCGTCAGAGGCACCGACAGCCGCTTCTGCAGCCTCCAATGCTGCATCTTATTCTGCATCTGCCACCGCAGCCGCATCTGCCTCTCCAGAAGGCTCAGCCGCTGCCGGAGCTGCTACTGATGCTGCATCGCCTCACAAGCCACGACTCAAGAATATCAAGCTGGGCGGCATAGGCATGACTTTCTCTAACCTGAAGAAGAGGGAGGAGAACCAGCGCCGCCTGCACAGTCCGTATGATGATGCCAATGAGGAAAAAGCGACCATCACGGGTGACCAGAACGAGTTCACCCAAGAGCAGGTGGAAGCAACATGGTTCAGTATGTGCATGAGAATGCAGAACAAGCTGGATTTCATAGGCTTAGCCAACCGCATGAAGAGTATTGTACCGAAGATAACCAACTATCCGCAGATAGAGGTTATCATCAACAACCAGCTCTTGCTAGACGACGTTTTGAACATCAAGAACCGCATTCTCAAGACTTTCGTCTTAGGTCTTCATAACAGCGAACTGAGCATCACCTACCGCCTTGCCGACCAGGAAGAGGTGGGCAAGGTTCTGACCAAGAATGAAGTTCTGGAACTTCTTATGGAGAAGAACCCTGCGATGAAAAAACTCACAAAGGACCTGGATCTGGTTATGACGTAAAAGACACTTCACACGATACGAAATTCTCCACTCCATGTAGGACAACCTATACGGAGTGGAGAAAATTGTTTTTACAAATATCGAAACTTGGTGCTATAAGAGATACATAAGAGGAAAAGACCAAGGGGCGTTACAGCGTGACAGTTGTGACAGTTGTGACAGTTTTCAGCGGAGGGGGTATATTGCAAGTTTGCAGCTATCAAATTATAAGTATATATACTGTCTCTTATACACATCTGACGCTGCCGACGA
>ENA-OZRV01000009-OZRV01000009.1-human-gut-metagenome-genome-assembly--contig:-NODE-9-length-31150-cov-7.028622_pt1 | contig 31150 bp, 27 predicted proteins | sample MGYA00243273_ERZ653953 | MGnify/ENA primary metagenome ERZ653953 (study PRJEB26926, sample SAMN06164449) | human gut metagenome | biome: ENVO:00009003; feature: ENVO:2100002; material: ENVO:00002003...
AAATACGGCATTTGTTCTCGTAGTTAAATGGATATAACAAGCGCCTCCTAAGGTTACGTTGGAACGTTCGCCTAAGCAAAAAAGGCGATTGACAAGAGTTCAGATTACAAGTACAATTTAATAGATTTTTTCAGATGTCGCTATAGCTCAGCTGGATAGAGCGACCGCCTCCTAAGCGGTAGGTCGGAGGTTCAAATCCTCTTAGCGACGCCAACAACTCCGCCGAAAACGTTGATTTTTCAAGGTTTTCGGCGTTTCTTATTTTCCGAGAGGATTTGAACTCATAGCAATGTGCGATTAGCAGGAGCGATTTTTGCTAATCGGATTTGACTATAAAGAAATCGAACTGTTAATTATCAGCACCGATTAGCTTGCTAATGGTTAGCAAGAAATTCACGGATTTTGCTAATCAAAATAGCTTTCCTGCTAATTTGCCGAAAAATCCTGCTAAAAACCGTGCTAATTCAAAAGGCGATAGTTACCTGTTCAAAGAGTTTTTTTCTGGGATTATTTCGTCCTGTTAAGTTGCATATTTGAGCTGCCTGCCACTTCTTTATATAATGAAGCCAAGAAAGGACGGTGTTATTTATGAGAGAAAAGACTAATCATCTATATATGGATAGCCAAGAAAGAAGCCTTTTATTACATAGCCTTGTAGAACTGAAAAATCAGCTCATACAGCAGGGCAGATATACAGATTGCGTTGATGAGCTTATCTTCAAGGTCATAAATGCTCCAACTAAGAGAATGAAAATCGAATATGTTTAAGGCATACCACAGAGCCGCTTATTCTTATGGATTTTTAAGAGTAAGCGGCTTTTTTGCGTTCTCTGGTACTGTTTACATAGCCACCTTGACAAAGTGGCTAAATCTATGCGAAAGGAGGACGCACCTATGTCAAATTGCAAAGTGATTGCTCTGACAAACCAGAAAGGCGGTGTCGGTAAGACGACCACAGCGGTCAATCTGGGTGTTGGTCTGGCGAAGCAAGGCTCTAAGGTACTGTTGATTGATGCGGATGCACAGGCAAACCTCACAATGGCTCTGGGCTACAACCGACCAGATGATATACCCATTACGCTCTCCAACGTGATGCAGAACATCATAGACGATAAACCGTTTGATGCTTCTGGGGGAATTATCCATCACAGTGAGGGCGTTGATCTGCTCCCGTCCAATATCGAGCTGTCGGGTCTTGAGGTAAGGCTAATCAATGCAATGAGCCGTGAAAGTATCTTGAAAACCTATGTCAATGAGGTCAAAAAGGATTACGATTATGTGCTTATCGACTGTATGCCATCCCTCGGTATGATTACAATTAACGCATTGGCGGCGGCTGACAGCGTGGTTATCCCAACACAGCCCCACTATCTTTCTGCGAAAGGTCTGGAGCTTTTGCTTCGCTCCGTATCAAAGGTCAGGCGGCAGATCAATCCCAAGCTGCGGATTGACGGTATCTTAATGACGATGGTAATGCCCCGCACGAACATCTCTAAGGAGATAACAGCAACAGTAAAAAGTGCATACGGACAGAAAATCAGAGTCTTTGACGCCGAGATACCCCATTCCATCCGTGCGGTGGAAGCAACCGCAGAGGGCAAGAGTATTTTTGCCTATGATAAAAACGGAAAGGTAGCCGCAGCTTATGACCAGTTCGCAAAGGAGGTGGCAGAGATTGGCGAAAGGCAGAGAAAGCAAAATCGAGCTGACCGCATACGATGACCTGTTTGAAACGGACGAGAGCCGTGCAGAAGCAGCGTTAAGCAAGATTAGGGAAATTCCCATTTCAGAGATTGACGAGTTCCCAGACCACCCGTTCAAGGTTTTCATGGACGAGGATATGGAACAGCTTGTTGACAGCATCAGAAGAAACGGCGTAATGACCCCTGCGACAGTACGGCTCAAGGAGGACGGGCGGTATGAGCTTATCAGCGGTCACAGGCGAAAAAAGGCTTGTGAGCTTGCAGGGCTTGAAACGCTGAAATGCGAGGTTAAGGAGCTGACCCGTGACGAAGCAGTGATTGTCATGGTGGAGAGCAACCTGCAACGCTCCGTTATTCTGCCGAGTGAGAAAGCCTTTGCGTATAAGATGCGGCTTGAAGCGATGAACAGGCAAGGTCAAAGAAGCGATTTAACTTCTGTGCCATTGGCACAGAAGTCCGACAAAAAGACTTCCCGTGAGAAATTAGGCGAGATTGTGGGAGAAAGTCAAGACCAGATACGTCGCTATATTCGTTTAACCGAGCTTGTACCAGAAATCTTGCAGATGGTTGATGACAGGCAGATTGCTTTTCGTCCTGCGGTGGAGATTTCTTATCTCTCCGAGGGACAGCAGTACACCCTGCTTGAAGCCATGAGCTATAACGATGCCACCCCGTCACTTGCACAGGCTATCAAAATGAAGAAATTTATGCAGGAGGGAAAACTGACGGACGAGGTTATCAGCTCTGTCATGGAGGAGGAAAAGCCCAACCAGAGGGAAAAGCCTGCGTTCCGTGATGAAAGGATAACCAAGCTCATACCAAAGTCAATCCCCAGAGGGCAGGAAACGGATTTTGTTGTAAAGGCGTTGGAGTTTTATAACCGTCATTTACAGCGGAACAAGGCTCACGAAAGGTAAGCCACACACCGAGGGAGAAGTCTGCCCTTTGGGGGATAGCCGTTTTTTTCGGCTTCCCCCTCTCCACACCTCTCCCCCTTGATACTGCCAGTAACTAACCGAGAAAAGAAAAACTTTAAGCTGTCCGTAAGGGGCAGCTTTTTTCGGTCAGTAAGGCAATCCAATCACAAATCTAACAGGAGGTAACGATGAAAATTCGTAAATTATTCAAGAAAGCCGCTGCCCTTGCGTTGGCGGCGGTCACGGCATTGTCCATAATGCCTGCACAGGCGGCATTTGCGGCAGGCGATATTGGTACGATTTCCTTTACCCACACCTATGACAGCAACGGGAACGCCATGCGGTACAATTCCAGTGCTGTCATAAACGGCTATACCGCAGGCGGGACAGGAAATTATAAGTACCGTATGTATGTAGATGGCGAAAATGCCTTTTGTATTCAGCCAGGCGTACCGCTGAAAACAGGAAATACGCTGACAAAGGCATCTTCCGACACATGGAACGCCCTTTCCGATAACCAGAAAAAGGCGGTAGGGCTTGCCCTGCTCTATGGGTATCAGGGCAACAAGAGCAACCTGACAGGCAGCGATGACGAGAAGTGGCTTGCCACGCAGACCCTTGTATGGGAGTTCGTCACAGGCTGCCGTGAAGCCACAGGCTCCTATAAGCAGACAAGCACCACAGTTTACAGCCTGCATTTTGGTTCCAATTATGCAAACAGCGGGGCAAAGGCGGCTTATGACCAGATTGTTTCCCTGCTGACAGCCCATAACACCATTCCGAGCTTTATGTCGGGCGGTAAAAATGACATCACAAAAGAGCTGTCCTATAAGGACGGAAAATACAGCATCACGCTGACAGACAGTAATGGTGTTTTATCGGATTATACCTTTACAAGCTCCGACAGCAGCGTGACGGTATCAAAGTCTGGCAATAAGCTGACCATCACATCCGAAAAAGCAGTCAGCGGCTCCGTCCGTATCACGGCAACAAGGAACAACGTGCCGACAGTCAGCAGCAGCGCAAAGCTGATTGCATACGGCGACCCGAACCTGCAGGACTTGATTACGGGTGTGGAAAACGCCGATACTGTGGCGGCGTATATCAATATCGAAACGCCGACAGGCACGATTGCCCTTAAAAAGACATCCGAGGACGGCATTATTGAGGGTATCCAGTTCACGATCAAAGGCGACAACTTCAATAAGACCGTGAAAACCGACGCCAATGGTAACATCTCTGTGGAGGGCTTATTCCCCGGCACTTATACCGTGACGGAGCAGTCCATTGACCGCTATGAGCCGCAGCAGACCCAGACCGTGACGATTATCGGAGGAAAGACCTCTACTGTCACGTTCAGCAATACCTTGAAGCGTGGAAGTCTTGAGGTTGTGAAAACTTCCGAGGACAATCTGGTGGAGGGTGTAAAGTTCCACCTTTACGGCACTTCCCTAAGCGGTTTGGCGGTGGATGAATACGCTGTAACCGATGCAAAGGGCGTGGCGAAGTTTGAGAATGTCCTGATCAGCGGCAATACCCCGTATGTGCTTGAGGAGGTGGATACGGCAGTCCGTTATGTGGTTCCCGACTCCCAGACCGCCCCGATTGAATGGAACAAGGTCACAAGCCGCAGCTTTACCAATATCTTAAAGAAATTCAATGTGACTGTGACTAAGAGCGATGTGGAAACAGGCGGCACACCACAGGGCGACGCTTCCCTTGCAGGTGCGGTTTACGGTATCTACAAAGGCGAGGAGCTGATCGACACCTATACGACAGATGAAAACGGTCAGTTCACGACCAAGTATTATGTATGCGGCGATGACTGGAGCATCCGTGAAATCAGCCCGTCCGAGGGCTATCTTCTGGATACTGAAAGCCACCATGTAGGCGCAGAGCCTCAGCTTTACACCATAGAGTATAATTCCGCAAAAAATGATGTGAATGAGCAGGTCATCAAGGGCAATATCGCCATTATCAAGCATACCGACAACGGTGACACCCAGATTGAAACGCCCGAAGATGGTGCGGTGTTTGAGGTATTCTTAAAATCCGCAGGCAGCTATGAAAACGCAAAGGAAACCGAGCGTGATATTCTGAACTGCGATGAGAACGGCTTTGCCCAGACAAAGGATATGCCATATGGCATTTATACTGTCCGCCAGACCTCTGGATGGGAGGGGCGTGAGCTGATGAGTGACTTTGATGTGTTCATCAATTCTGACGGTCAGACCTACCGTTATCTTATCAACAACGCCAACTTTGAGAGCTATATCAAGATTGTGAAGAAAGATGCGGAAACAGGCAATACCATTCCGTATGCAGGGGCGGGCTTCCAGATTTATGACCCAGACGGAAACCTTGTGACCATGACTTTCACTTATCCCGAAGTGACGGCGATTGATACGTTCTATACTACCGCAGAGGGCGAGCTTATCACACCGCAGACCCTTGAATACGGCAAGGGATATTCTCTTGTGGAGGTACAGGCTCCGTATGGTTATGTGTTAAATTCCGAGCCTGTTTCTTTTGATGTGGTGCAGGAAAACTCCGAGGAGGAAAGCGGTATCACGGTCATCGAAGTGGTACGCTCCAACATGGCGCAGAAAGGCACGATTACCGTGTCCAAGTCTGGCGAGGTATTCTCTACCGTAGCAGGCGACAAGGGACTATATCAGCCGATTTTTGCGGTCAGCGGTCTTGAGGGTGCGGTCTATGAGATTACCGCAGCCGAGGACATCTATACTCTGGATGGTACGCTCCGTGCCTCTAAGGGCGAGGTTGTGGATACCGTTACCACAGGCGTAGATGGAACAGCGACCTCTAAGGAGCTGTATCTGGGTAAATACGAAGTGAAAGAAATCACAGCCCCGTATGGCATGGTGCTGAATGAAGAAATCCACTCTGTAGAGCTTGTGTATGCAGGACAGGAAATCGAAGTGACGGAAACTGCCACAGGTTTTTACAATGAGCGTCAGCGGGTGGAAATCGACCTTGTAAAGAGCCTTGAAACGGACGAAGCCTATGGCGTTGGCATGAATGGCGAAATCTATGATGTGACCTTTGGCTTGTATGCCGCAGAAGAACTCACCGCCGCTGACGGTACAACTATCCCTGCGGACGGTCTGATTGAGGTCATCTTCCTTGACGGGGACGGTCACGGTAAGGCAATTAGCGACCTGCCGATTGGAAATTACTATGTGCAGGAAATCAACACCAATGCTGCTTATATTGGCAGCGACACGAAATATCCTGTGAACTTTGAATATGCGGGACAGGATACCGCCCGTGTAAACATCACAGCCAATGATGGCGAAGCCATTGAAAATGACCTCATTTACGGCTCTGTCAGCGGTATGAAGTATGATGAGGACGGGAACGCCCTCGGCGGTGCGCTCATCGGTATCTTTCAGACTGGCACAACGGAATTTACAGAGGAAAATGCCATTGTGACTGCCATATCAGCAGATGACGGCAGTTTTTCTTTTGCCAAAGTCCCGTATGGCACATGGATCATCCGTGAAATCGAAAGCCCGAAAGGTTATGTACTCTCCGAGGAAGAAATCAATGTGACCATCGGTGCGGTGGATGAAATCGTGGAAATCGAGCTTGTCAATGACTTCATCACAGGCAATATCGGATTGACAAAGGTGGATGAGGATTATCCTGATAATAAGCTCACAGGCGCAGTATTTGAAGTTTATGCAGATACCAATGGAAACGGCGAGTTTGACAAGGATGATGAGCTGCTCGGAGAGATGGGCGAAATTGAAAAGGGCGTTTACCAGATGAGCGACCTCAGATACGGTAAATACTTTGTCCGTGAAAAGACCGCCCCGACAGGCTTTGTGCTTGATGAAAATGTCTATCCCGTATCCATTGAGGAAAACGGCAAGACCTATATGGTGGAGAATGAAGCGGGCGTGGGCTTTATGAACGCCGCACAGAAAGGGTCACTCAAAATCGTCAAGACTTCCTCTGACGGTAAAGTGGAGGGCTTCTCTTTCCGTGTCATTGGGGATAACGGGTACGACCAGACCTTTACTACCGATAAAAACGGCGAAATTCTCATCGAGGGTCTGCGTATTGGCGAATATACCGTATCCGAGGAAAACGACAAGGTTTCCTCTGGTTATATCCTGCCTGCCGACCAGAGCGTAACGGTAAGGGTGGATGAAACGGTCACAGTCACGATGCACAATGAGCTGCGTGACACCCCGAAAACAGGCGATGACTTCAATCCCGCCCTCTGGGGAGGAATTGCGGCAGCGTGTGTCATTGGTGCAGGCATTCTCGGTTTTGTCGGCTTTAAGAGCAGAAAGAAAAAGGAGGATTAAGGAATGGATGCTAAGACCATTATTGCGGTTGTGCTTGTCGTATTCATTGTAGGTGCGGCAATCTGGCTGAATATCCGCAATCGGAAGAATAAATAACCCATGAGGAGCAGGAACGGGGGCGGCTTGATCGGGGGTTCCCACGAAGTCATTTTGACTTCGTGGGGAGAGGAGGAGCAACGAAGCGTTGTGAGCTTTTCGCCTTTAGGCGGAAACGAACAGAGTGTAGTTTGCGACGACGAGCCGCCCTCTTTCCATTTATGGAGGTATGCAATGAGAAATTTAAAGACCATTGAAAACAAGGTAAAGACCATTCTGAAGAAGAATGAAGATGCCAGAAACGATGACATGGTACTGTATCTTGCCCTTTGCAATCTCTGCCTGAAGGATGCGGGGGCGATACCCCTTGCGGAGATCATGACACAGCACAGATCTCTCGGTCTGCCGAGCTTTGAGAGCGTCAGCAGGACACGGAGGAAGCTGCAGGCGAAGCATCCAGAACTGGCGGGAAGCCGACCCGTGCAGAAGTTACGGACGACTGGCGAAAAGGCATATCGGAAGTATGCCAAAGAATGAGAGGTGCTTATGGAACAGGAAAAACGTATCAATCAGGGCTATGAAATCATAGAGAGCTGTACCATCGGGAGTAAAGAGCTTGTCATCGGTCATAACCCCAAAGCCCCCAACCCTTATGTGTGTTGGTACTGTAAGGGCGGCGATAATTATTACTGGGGCTGCTACTGTAATGAGCTTTCGGCGGCGAGGGAAAGTCTGAGTGAACGGTACAATGAGGAGCGTCGTATGCCCTATAACAATCCCCCTGCCCCGAAGCAGAAAAACGGTGATGACCGTGAGCGATAATAAAAAGAAATACGATTGTACGACCTGCCCTTATCCCCGATATAAGGACAGGTCAGTTATTTTCTGCGACGTCTGCATCCGAAAGATTTTGGACGGGCAGAACGAGAACAAGCAGGGAAAGGAGCAACCGAATGAGTGAAGAAAAAAGGATATTCTGTGATTACACCATTGAACAGGACATTTTCATCGGCAATAAGGAAGTTCTTTTAGGAGTGGATGAAAAGAGGACGCAGGAACACCGCTTTATGGTATGCTACTGCTCCTATGACAATCCCTTTTCCGCTCCGTGGCCGTCGGAAGCCGTCGGCACGGACAATTATCTGGAAGCCATGCAGGTATTCCTTGACCGAGTGCAGGCACAGGTGGAGCTTGTACGGGGCGAACAGGAAAAATATAAGTTTGATATGACCCCGTTTACCATAGAGGATTGTATCCCCGACGCCAGAAACCAGAGCATTGTCGGCAAGGTTGTCGTTATTAACGCAGAGCCGAAACGGTATGAATATCAGCACGCTGCTTATCAGCTTGTTTTAGCAGAAAGCGGAAACGGAGCGACAGGCGGCAGAGGGCAGGCGGTATTTGGCACATGCCTTGCCACAGGAGAACGAGCCAGATGGGAAAGGTACGATGTGCTTGGGGAAATCCGCCCAGAGCGTATACCTGATTGGGCAAAGGCGGCTCTTGCAGAAATCCAGATGCAGGAAAGAGCAAAGAAGCCCCGCAATCGGGAGGAACGCTGATGGAGATACGACCTTTAACACCCGAAGAACAAAAATACACCTATTCCCAGAGTATGCAGCTTGAAGGACAGACGGGGTGCATCGGACATCTGCGTGGCGATTTTGCCGACTCTGGATATGGTTTTTACACCACATGGTTTGACCACAGGGCGCAATGGAAAACGGACGAATTTAAGGCGGAGCTTGACGATGTGGTAAATGCCCTGCGTGAAGATAAGGGGCTTTTGCACAACCGTTATGATATGAGTGCCTTTGCGAAGCGTTCCCCAGAGAGTGCTTTCAAAGGGAACTACTGCACCGAGTTCTGTTTCCGTGTGGACACAGAGAAGTATGCCTATCTGCTCCGCTGTAATCCCATAAGGGGCGACTATAACTTTTACTGCTACTGTTATGTCAGGGAATGGCTTGACAGGCACATGGCAAATGCCGAAAAAGGCATCCGCTTTATCGACCCTCATTATCAGGAAAAATTCCGTATTCCAGACGGGGGAAAAATCATCCTCACAACAGCGTGGGGCGAGAAATCAGAATGTACCTGCCGCTATATTGATGAATACCACACGGAAATCGGCAGCAATCTTTACCATATCTGCGAGTTTGCCGAGCGCATGGAGAGAAACGGTGCGACCTGTGAGCCGAAGCCCCCAGAGCCGCCGCAGAAAGCGGCGAAGCACAAAGACCATGAACGATAAGGAGGATTTTTGATATGGCAGTCAACCAGAAAGCGGTCAAAGTCATCAACAAGATTTTAGACGCAGGATTTACCGATGAAAAAGCCATCGCCGCTATGACAATGGATGATATTCTCTCCATACAGGGAATTACGGTAGTGGAAATCGGCATTATCAACGACCTGCAAAAGAGCATTAAGGCGAACAAGGTCATTTCTTTTCTGGCGGAGGTACAGCGTGGGCAGGGAGAATAAGATTTGCTTTACGGACAGTCAGGGCAACGCCCTGTTTACCATTCCAGACGGCGGTATGATAAAACTCGCCTATGGCAACGGCGATGAAAACTATGCTATCTGCCGCTATCTGGACGAAACCCATGCAAAGATTGACGGTGTGGATTATTCCATTCTGGAGTTTGCACAGAGAATGGAGCGAAACGGTATCAGTTATGCTGCCGCATAAAACAGGAAATAAGATTATGAACGATAAGGAGGTGTAAGCCCATTGGCTGCAAAGTATCAGCTAATCACAGAGCTGTATCGGAGGACAGGCGTGGCGGTAGCGAAAAATCCGCAGGCGTGGCAGGGCTTTCTGGCTTCTGCCTGCCGAAATTACAAATGCCGCTTTGATGAGCAGCTTTTGATCTATGCCCAACGCCCCGATGCGGTTGCCGTTGCAGAGCTTAACACATGGAACAGGCTGTTCAAGCGTTGGGTCAACAAGGACAGCAAAGGCATTGCGGTATTTGACCCGAAAGGGCGCAGGAATACCCTCAAATATTATTTTGATGTGTCCGACACCCATGAGGGATATTATGGCAGCCGAGCCGTTCCGATATGGCAGATGGATAGGCGGTACGAGCAGCCTGTCATGGAAAGGCTGTCGGATAGGTTTGGCGGAACGGAAAGCGGCGACCTTGCCGCTGTTTTGATGGAAACGGCAAAGAACGCTGTGGAGGATAATCTGACCGATTACCTCTCTCAGCTTAAAGACTGTACGAAAGACAGCTTTTTAGAAGGACTGGACGACCTTAATATAGAAGTCATCTACAAGCGGCTGACAGCAAACAGCGTTGCTTTTATGCTGATCAGCCGCTGTGGTCTGGATACGGGTGATTTATTTGAGCCAGAGGATTTTAGGGATATTGTAAATTTCAATACGCCCGAAACGCTGAACGCCATCGGCATTGCCACAAGTGATATTTCCGAAATGGCTCTGCGTGAAATCTCTGCGGCTGTCCGAAATGTGCAAATCGAAGCAAGACAGCAGAACCGCACATTTGCAAGGAATATCACAAACCAGTATGATAAAGGCAGAAAACAACCCGAAAGGAGTGAAAACCATGAGCGAAATCACTTACACCAAACAGGGGGATTATCTTATTCCCGACCTGACATTACCGAAAGAGCCAGAGCTTCCGCTTGGCAGATACGCTTTGATGCACAGGGATTATCTGGAGAAGCACAAGAGAGTGACCTACCTCAACCTGCTGACATCGGGCAGACTGAACGGGTATCTGCACCAGACCGAGCAGACAGCACTTTCGAGGTTGGAACTTCTGACGAAGCAGCTCTCAAAGGAGCAGGGCGTGACGGAGGAGCTGAAAGAAAAAGCCCCGATGCAGTGGGTAGGTCTGATGAACAACATCCGCAGTCAGGCGGAGGAAGTCATCTTGAGCGAACTGATTTACAATTAGAGCTTGCCGAGGATAGGCAGGGCAGCATTGCCACCGAGGAAGAAGTTACAGCCAATCTCCCTACCGTAGATGAACAGATTGAAAGGATCGCTGAAGCAGAGGACGAAAAATCCTCTGCTTTTTCCGTTTCACAGGAGGATATTGATGCTGTCCTTGTGAGGGGCAGTAGCTTTCAGGATGGAAAATACCGTATTTACCGCCAGCTCCAAAAACGTGAGGACAGCAAAAGCAATATAGCGTTCCTCAAAAAAGAATATGGAACAGGCAACGGCACGTTCTATTTTTCGGACGGTAATGCAGGGCATTGGTGGCATGATGCAAAAGGAATTTCAATAGATAAGCATGGCATTTCTCTGGAGCATGACCTTGTACTCAAATGGTCACAGGTGGAAAAACGCCTGCATGAGCTTATCAAGAATGACCGCTATCTCAACCCGAAAGAAAAAGACCATTATGCCGATTATCTGGAAAGTGTGTCTGCCCCGCAGTATGAAATCGACACCCAGAGGAAACTTTCACGCCAGAGGTTTATCGAAGCACACAGGGAGCTGCCGCCTGCCGACAAACGGGATACCCTCTCTTTGCGGCTCTCTGATTTTATCCGTGATTTGGACGGCTATGAGAAAGGTCTGCTCTCTGACGTAGACCGTACTGACCTTGCCGATGTGACCGCAGAACAGATGGAGCAGCAGCTTTCCGACCCTGCCACCGTACAGCAGCTCCTTGATTTTCTTGCTTTGGTGCAGGGAAAGACGAGCAGTGTTTACAGCCGCAGCAATGCCTACCGCTTTTCGCAGGAGTTAAAAGAGCTTCATCCCATGTGTTACCTCTATCGTGAGGGCGATGTGGTCTATATCGGAGCGGACAAATATGAGGTCACGACCATTGATGATGATGGTGTGTATCTGCAAAACGCACAGTTCCCTATTCTGGGGCAGCATTACAGCCGAGCCGATTTTGAAGAAAAGCTCCGAGAAAACCCTGCAAACGACCATCTGAAAGTAGTTGTGACGGAACGGCAGGAAAAGGAAATACCCACCGAGAAAAAGCCAGACAGTATTATATTTTCTATTGGCTTTTCGGAACATCCTGCCTTTTATGACAGGGAGCTGAATGACCGATACACCAATTTGAGCTTTGCTCTGGGAAACAGGCTGCTCGGCGTTCTGGATGAAAAGCAGCACCGTGAACGGCAGGACGAGAGTAAACAGGTCGGTTGGTATCATAAGACCGATTTTGCAATCAAGGCTGTCATAAACGGCGAGGAATTTAACTATGACGGACGGTTTGACATTGGGGATGGCGAGGGCGATCTGATAGCCCATATCAAAAACTTTTATGAATACTCCCTATCCCCCAATTGTCCGTTTATACCAGAGTGGAAAAAGCAGGGCGAAGATTACTACCGAGAAAAGATGGAAAGCCTGCGGTGGGGACGGGATGTGTTTCTTCCTTTCCTCACACAGCACAGTGAGCTGACCCCAGAAGATGAACAGCTCCTTTCCGAAATCATGGCAACCGAGGGCGACTGGTTTAAGAAAGCCGAAGAACCCACGCAGGAGGAATTACTGGAACAGGCAAAGGCGTTCATTGACGCTTTCTGCCGTGAGGAATATGAGCAGGAAAACGGCGCAGACTACACCGACCTGTCCAAAGTGGGAATCGCCTATACCACCACCGAGGACGAACAGCACGAAATTCAAGCCGCCGTAAACCTTGTGGACTTCCGTATGGAAACCTATATTGACGGAACGCTTGCAGAGTACACGCAATATGACAGTCTTTCAGAACTGATACAGAATGGTCTTTCCTATCTGGATTTTGACAGTCTGGTATCCGTGACGGAGGAACAGCTTGCCCCATTCTATCAGGAAGAAACCCCACACTACACCGTAGAGCAGACTTCCGATGCTTTTGCCGACTCGACAGCGGCGCAGGATAATACTGACCTTATCGGCAGAGAAATCACGATTGACAACCGCCGTTATCTCATAGAGAGTGTTGGCGAAATCAGCGGCGATGTATCCATGCGTGACATCACGTTTCAGAACAATGTGGGCTTTCCAATAAACCGTGTGGAGAAAATCAGCTATATCCGCAGGATTTTGGAGCAGGCACAGCCAGAATTACCACCCGAAAAAGAAAATGCGAACGTCCCTGCCCCATCCGATGACCGCAGGAACTTCCGTATTACCGATGATGCTTTAGGTGTTGGCGGCGCAAAAGAAAAGTTCCGACGCAACATGGCAGCAATCCATCTTCTGCACGACCTTCAGATAGAAAACCGCCTTGCTACTCCTGAAGAACAGGAAATCCTCTCCCGCTATGTTGGTTGGGGCGGTCTGTCTATGGCGTTTGATGAACACAATGCGGCATGGGCAAATGAGTACAGGGAGCTGAAAGCGGCACTTTCCGAAGAAGAATACCGTGCGGCAATGGAGTCAACGCTGACTGCCTTTTATACGCCGCCCGTTGTCATTAAAGCAATGTATGAAGCCCTTGACCGTCTGGGATTTTCACAGGGCAACATTTTAGAGCCGTCCTGCGGCACGGGCAATTTCTTAGGCTTGCTGCCCGATGGCATGGAAAGATCAAAGCTGCACGGCATCGAGATTGACCCGTTATCGGGCAGGATTGCCAAACAGCTCTACCAGAAAGCGAATATCGCTATCGAGGGCTTTGAGGACACAAAGCTGCCAGACAATCATTTTGATGTGGTACTCGGCAATGTTCCTTTCGGGGAGTTTAAGGTCAATGACAGCCGCTACAATTCTCAGAAATTCCTTATTCACGATTACTTTTTTGCAAAGGCTCTGGATAAAGCCCGTGCGGGCGGCGTTGTCATGTTCATTACCTCAAAAGGAACAATGGATAAGGCAAGCCCAGAAGTGCGGAAATATATCGCCCAGAGAGCCGAACTGTTAGGGGCAATCCGCCTGCCAGACAATACCTTTAAGGCAAACGCAGGCACGGAGGTCACGAGTGACATTATCATTTTGCAGAAACGTGACCAGATCATCGAAACCGAGCCAGAGTGGGTACACCTTGACACGGACGAGAACGGCATTACGATGAACCGCTATTTTATATCCCACCCAGAGATGATTTTGGGCGAGATGAAGATGGAAAGCACCCGTTTTGGCATGGATAGTGCTTGCAAAGCTTATGAGGATATACCGCTTTCCGAGCTTCTTTCCGAAGCTGTGCAGCAGATAGACGGGGAAATTCCAGAATACGAAAGTGAGATTGACCAAATCTCTGATGAGCAGGATACCTCTATCCCTGCCGACCCGAATGTGCGGAATTTTTCTTTTGCTCTTGTGGACGGAAAAATTTACTTCCGAGAGAATAACCAGATGACGCCCGCAAAGGTGTCCATGACCGCAGAAAACCGCATCCGAGGGCTTGTGGAAATCCGAGATTGTGTCCGCAGGCTCATCCAGTATCAGACCGACGATTACCCAGAGGAAATGATACAAACCGAGCAGGAAAACTTAAACCGCCTGTACGATGCTTATACGGCGAAGTACGGGCTTATTAACAGCCGAGGGAACTATCTTGCCTTTGCGTCGGACGAGAGCTATTTCCTCTTATGCTCTCTTGAAGTACTTGACGATGAGGGGAAATTCAAACGCAAGGCGGATATGTTCACGAAACGGACGATTAAGCCTCACCGTGAAGTGACCTTTGTGGAAACGGCGAGTGAAGCGTTGGCACTCTCCATCGGAGAGAAAGCCCGTGTTGATTTAGGCTATATGGCGCAGCTCACAGGCAAGCCACAGGAGGAAATCATCAAAGACTTGCAGGGCGTTATCTTCAAAGTGCCAGCTACCGAGCCTGCAAGGTATGTGACGGCGGACGAATATTTATCAGGAAATGTGCGGGAGAAACTGAAAACCGCAGAGATAGCGGCAAAGGCAGACCCAGAGCTTGCAATCAATGTATCTGCTCTGGAGCGTGTCATCCCAAAGGATTTGCCCGCAAGTGAAATCGCTGTCCGTCTGGGTACAACATGGATACCGCAGGAGGATATACAGCGGTTTATGGTGGAGCTTTTAACCCCGTCAAGCTATGCGATGGGAAGGCTGAAAGTACGCTACACGCCGATGAATGGCGACTGGTTTATTGAGAATAAGAGTTCCGATGTGGGAAATGTAAAGGCAGACAGCACCTATGGTACGAAAAGGGCGTCTGCCTACCGTATTATTGAGGACACCTTAAATCTTCGTGACACCCGCATTTTTGATTATGTGTATGATGAAAACGGTAAGAAAACAGCGGTACTCAACCATAAGGAAACCACCGCAGCGCAGGCAAAGCAGGAAGCGATCAAGCAGGCGTTTCAGGATTGGATTTGGAAAGACCCAGAACGCAGAAGCCGACTTGTCCGTTATTATAACGATACGTTTAACAGCGTCCGACCCCGTGAGTATGACGGGAGCCATATCAAATTTGGCGGCATCAGCCCAGAGATTACGTTAAGACCGCACCAAGTCAATGCCATCGCCCATATCCTTTACGGCGGTAATACGCTTCTTGCCCACAAAGTAGGCGCAGGCAAGACCTTTGAGATGGTTGCCGCTGCACAGGAGAGCAAACGGCTCGGCTTATGCCAGAAATCCATGTTTGTTGTACCAAACCACCTTGTCGGGCAATGGGCGTCGGAGTACTTGCGGCTGTACCCAAGTGCGAATATCCTCGTGACGACCAAACGGGATTTTGAAACGGGAAACCGCAAGAAATTCTGCGGCAGGATTGCCACAGGCGATTATGATGCGGTCATCATCGGTCACAGTCAGTTTGAGAAAATCCCGATCAGCGAGGAACGCCAGAGGGAGCAGCTCATGCGTCAGCTTGACGATATTGAGCGTGGCATTGATGACGTACAGGCAAACAAAGGCGAACAGTTCACGGTCAAGCAGCTTATGAAAACCCGAAAGGCAATCAAAGAAAAGCTCGATAAGCTCAACGATACCAAGCGGAAAGACAATGTGATCAACTTTGAGGAATTGGGTGTTGACCGTCTGTTTATTGATGAGAGCCATTTTTACAAGAACCTCTACCTCTATACCAAGATGAGGAACGTGGGCGGCATCGCACAGACCGAAGCCCAGAAAAGCTCCGACCTCTTTATGAAGTGCCGCTATCTGGACGAAATCACAGGCAACCGAGGCACAGTTTTCGCAACGGGTACGCCTATCAGTAATTCGATGGTTGAGATGTACTCCGTACAGCGGTACTTGCAGTATGATACCCTTGCAGGGAACGGATTGCAGCACTTTGACAGTTGGGCTTCTACCTTTGGCGAAACGGTCACGGCTCTGGAATTAGCACCCGAAGGCACGAATTACCGAGCCAAGACGAGGTTTGCGAAGTTTTACAACTTGCCAGAGCTTATGCAGATGTTCCGTGAGATTGCGGATATTCAGACCGCCGATATGTTAAAGCTCCCCGTGCCAGAAGTCATTTACCATAATGTAAAAACAAAGCCGAGCCAGATACAGAAAGAAATGGTGGCGGGTCTTGCCAAGAGAGCCGAGAAAGTCCGTGCAAGGGCTGTGAAGCTGAACATTGACAATATGCTGAAAATCACGAATGACGGGCGCAAACTGGCACTCGACCAGAGGATGATTGACCCGATGCTGCCCGATGATCCAGACAGCAAGGTCAATGCCTGCGTGGATAATGTGTACCGCATCTGGGAGGAACACGCCGACACAAAGGCGGCGCAGCTTGTATTCTGCGACCTTTCCACTCCCAAAAATGACGGCAGCTTTAATGTCTATGACGATATGCGGGAGAAACTCATTCAGCGTGGCATCCCTGCGGAGCAGGTACGCTTTATCCATGAAGCGACCACAGATGCACAGAAAAAAGAGCTGTTTGCAAAGGTGCGAAGCGGCGAGGTGCGTATCCTGTTTGGCTCTACCCCGAAAATGGGGGCAGGTACAAATGTGCAGGACAGGCTCATTGCTATCCATAATTTAGACTGTCCGTGGCGACCCTCTGATTTGGAACAACGCCAAGGTCGTCTGGAAAGGCAGGGCAATATGTTCCCAGAAGTGGAGGTTTACCGCTATGTGACCGAGCAGACCTTTGATGCGTACCTCTATCAGTTGGTGGAGAGTAAGCAGAAATTTATCTCCCAGATAATGACGAGCAAAAGCCCCGTGCGTTCCGCAGAGGACGTGGACGAGGTGGCTTTATCTTTTGCGGAGGTTAAAATGCTCGCCACAGGCGATGAGCGTTTCAAGGAGAAAATGGATTTGGATATACAGGTTTCTAAGCTGAAAGTATTGAAGCAGAGCTATCTTTCCGAGCATTACGACCTTGAGGACAGGGTGCTGCAATACTATCCGCAGACCATAAAGAAGTTTGAGGAACGTATCGCCGCCTATGAAAAGGATGCGGCACTTGCCGAGCAGCATAAGCCGCAGGGCGAGGACAAATGCTGCCCGATGACCTTAAAGGGAGTGACCTATCAGGAAAAATCGGACGCAGGCGAAATGCTTCTTGCAATCTGCAAGGAAAATCCGCTGTCAAATCCCGTGGAAATCGGCAGCTACCGAGGTTTCAAGATGGAGGTTTTTTATGATACCGTAAACGCCCATTTCTGTTTAAACCTGTGCGGGGCAGGCAGATATAAGGTAGAGTTAGGCTCTGACGCTCTGGGTAATCTGACCCGAATTGAAAATATGCTTTCAAAGGTTGCGTCCAATCTGGAGGTTGAGAAGCGGCAGAAATCCGAGGTTATCGAACAGCTTTCCAATGCAAAGGCGGAGCTTTTGAAGCCTTTTGCCTACGAGGACGAGCTGAAGGAAAAGACCGACAGGCTCAATGCCCTTAATATCGAGCTTAACCTTGACGAGAAGGACACGCCTGTTCTGGACTCCGAGCCAGAGCAGACCGAGGGACAGCCCGAAAGAAAAAGCACAGACCGAGAGAGATAATCTGATTTGCACATTTGTAATGCTGTTTTTTGGGCAGTATAATAAGGGAAGAATTAGAGAATGTCGGAGGTGTATGAGATGTCTGGAGCGTTCAGATTTGAAACTTTTGTAGATGCCCACAGCAATATTTTTAATGAATATCTCAGCTCTGTTATCGCAAAGCTGCCGAAAGAAAACGAGGAATATAAAGCCGTGCAGGACGAGATTGAGAGCCTGTACGAGAAATATCCGAAGGTTTTAGGCGTATTTGACAGCGAACAGGCGGCGGAGCTTACCAAAGAAGAATGTGCGGCTCTTATCCGAATTATGGAGCTGAAAAACCAGCTTACGGATATGGAGTTGCAGTCAATTTATTTCCGTGGCTGCTATGACAGCGTGGGGTATCTGAAAAAGGCAGGGATTTTATAACGGACTGACCGAGAAAAGGCGGTGTTGGCGTGAAGCTGATGCCGCTTTTTACATAGCCGAGAGGAATTATAATTTCTGTTCGGCAGTTATATGGTAGCTTATCAGAGTTGAAAATTTCATAGTTGGGGAGTATAATAAGAAAAACAAATCTGAATTTGCAAAGGAGGATATTGTATTGCTTAATATAGCAGAAACATTTGAATTATTGTTCGACAAAAATAATAATGTTGCATACAAGGCATTACAGGAATTGCAAAAAGAAAGCATTGAAACAGATTGTGTTTATCCTTATATGGATAGATTAAGCGAAATGCTTGACAGTGATAATTCTTATATCCGCACAAGAGGGCTTACATTGATTGCCTATAATGCAAAATGGGATAAAGATTATAAAATTGATGAAATCATTGATAACTATTTAAAGCACATAACAGATGTTAAACCTATTACAGCAAGACAATGTATTAAACTGTTGCCGATTATTGCAAAGGATAAACCAGAATTGAAGAATGATATTCTTTCCGCACTTCATAAAGCTAATATATGTATTTATGATGATAGTATGCAACCATTAGTTTATAAGGACATCCAAAAAACATTGAAAGAAATAGAAAAAATATAAAAATGCAAATTCCGATTTATCAATGAGTTGAAATCAAAACTAAATATGATATTTACATAGCCGAGAGGTTTTCTTTCCCGAAAATCCTTCGGCTTTTTCTATTTTCGGAGGTGATTTTATTGAATGCGAAGTAACAGACCCTATGTGCAGATTGACCCTGATGTGTTGGAACGGGCAAGGCAGATAGATTTGCTTTCCTATCTCCGCACCTATGAGCCGAGCAATCTCGTCAAGGTCAAAGGCACGACCAACGTGTACTGCACCGCCGAGCATGACAGCCTGAAGATTTCCAACGGCAAATGGTACTGGTGGTCGAGGGGCTTCGGCGGCTACTCTGCCCTTGATTACCTTATCAAAGTCAAGGAATGTGGCTTTGTGGAAGCCGTGGAAATCCTCACAGGGCAGGCGTTGGCAGACTGGAAACCGCCGCCCCCTGCCACAAAGAAAGACGAGCCGAAGGTGCTGCTTTTGCCGCAGAAGAACGGAAATGCAGACCGAGTGACCGAGTATCTTTTCGGGCGTGGCATCGACTATTCGCTCATACAGGAGTGCATCGCCGAGGGGATTATCTTTGAGGGCAGGAAGTACCACAACGCTGTTTTTGTGGGGAAAGACGCAGGCGGTACGCCAAAGTATGCGGCTTTACGGAGTACGATTGGAAGCTCCTTTAAGGGCGACGCATCGGGAAGCGACAAGCGGTATTCCTTTCGGCTTCTGGCAAAAGAGCCTGCGGATACCGTGCATTTATTTGAAGCCGCCATTGATTTACTGTCCTATGCAACCTATCTCAAGTGCGAGGGAAAGGACTACAAGGCGGAAAACCTGCTCTCCCTTTCGGGCGTGTATCAGCCGAAGAAAGAGATAAAGGACAGCAAAATCCCCATTGCCCTCTCCACATTTTTGGAAGAAAACCCGCATATCAAGACCATTGTTTTGCACTTGGATAATGACAAGGTTGGCAGGCTCTGTACCGCCGCCTTAACGGAATTACTGAAGAAAGACTATAAAATCGTTGACGCACCGCCGCCTGCCGGTAAGGATGTCAACGATTTTTTGATGTCCTATCTGGGGATTGCAAAGCAAAAATCCCGCCGTGAAAGGGGTGATGCCCGTTGATTGTGTGAGGATTTTTCCAGAGAAAGAAGCCAGAAAATGAAGCCTGATTATGAAAAAAGAAAGGAATTTTTGAATGAAAAAATTTGATGTGACACTCACAGGACACTATGAAAAGACCATTTCCGTCTATGCCGACAGCCCCGAACAGGCGGCGGAAAAGGTAAAGATTATTCTTTTTGACACTGACCTTATCGACTTTTCCGATGAGGATTTTGTCTGCGGCGAAGCCGACATTCAGGACACAGACAAGGGCGATTGTGAAGAATGTGCCGCCGAGGACAGGGATACAAAGGACGATTGCTGTTCGGACTGTCCGTACTTCTGCCCGATGTGCGGAGGATGCCATTATGAGGACGGGGACTAAGGACACGTCTTACCAAGCACTGAATTTGGTTATCCAGAACGGGTCTGGAAACCAAATTCGCTTGTTAGGGGATGCCCCTAATACCCCGTAGGAAGAACGATGCTAACAGTACGCCGTGACAGGAACGGCAGGTCAAGAAAGGAATTTAAGAATGAGTGAGTTTTTATTCTTTATCATCGGCACAATGCTCGGCGGCGTGGTCGGTGTGGTGTGTATGTGCCTTGTGCAGATAAACAGGCTGTCAAGCCGAGAGGAGGAAATGAATGAGGAAAAGAAACGTACAGGTACTTTTCCGTCTGAATGACGAGGAAGCCGCCTATCTTTATGGGCTTGTGGAGAAGTCAGGGCGTTCCAAAGAAGCATTGCTGCGGTCTATGCTGATGGGCTATCGGCTTTGCGAGAAGCCAGACCCAGAGTTTTACCAGATCATGCGGGAGCTGTCCGCCATTGGCAACCGTATCAATCAGCTTGCGGCGAAAGCCAATGCCCTTGACTTTATCGACACGCCGATGCTCCGTGAGGAAGCAAGGAAGTGGCACGACTTTCAGCTTGATGTCCGAAGGAAATACCTGCTCCCGAAACGGGCAGCAGACTGATGGCGGTCTGCGAGATATGGGATGTGCGGGGCAGGCTCGACCACCCAATCGACTATGCCGAAAATCCAGAAAAGACCGCCAACCCAAAATACAGCGACGCCGACCTGCAGGCGATGGTGGATGTCATGGAATATGCCACCAATCAGGATAAGACGGAGCAGCGGTTTTTCGTCACGGGTGTAAACTGTGATGTTTCCACCGCAAGGGATGAGATGATGATAACGAAAGCACAATGGAATGATGAAAGCGAGATTGTCTGCTATCACGGTTTTCAGAGCTTTAAGCACGGCGAGGTCACGCCAGAGATCGCCCATGAGGTAGGCGTGAAGTTGGCGGAGCGGATGTGGGGCGACAGGTTTCAGGTAGTGGTTGCCACCCACTTAAATACCGAGTGCCTGCACAACCACTTTGTTGTCAACTCTGTTTCCTTTGCGGACGGAAAGCACTATCACGACAACAAAGCAAACCTGCGTCTTTTGCGTCAACGTTCCGATGAGCTGTGCAGGGAGTATTCCCTGTCCGTCATTGAACACCCAAGCGGAAAGAAAAAGCCCTATGCCCTGTACCAAGCCGAGAAGCAGGGCTTACCCACCAGAGATAACGTGGCACGGCAGGCGGTGGATGAAGCTATCTCAAAATCGTTCACGCTCAAAGACTTTGACAGGCTTATGAATGAAATGGGCTACCGATGCAGCTTTGACCCCAACCGCAAATACTGGACGATTATCGGGAAAGGTTGGAAACGCCCCAAGCGGCTGTATAAGCTCGGAGAGGATTATACCAACGAGAGGATTTTGGAGCGTATCAGGGAAAATTCCTATGCCGTGAAATTCTCAAAGTTTGCCGAACCGCAAAAGCAGGTCACGGTCTATCGGCTCAAAGGCTCTTTAAAAGACGCAAAGAAAATCGGCGGCTTGCGTGGGCTGTATCTTCATTACTGTTACAGGCTCGGCATCCTGCCAAAAAACAGGAAACAGAATTATGCACGGCTTCATTATCTCCTCAAAGACGATTTGATGAAGATGGACGCCATTACAAACGAAACAAGGCTGCTCTGCCACAATCACATTGATACGGTGGAGCAGCTTTTGTCATATAAAGGCTCTCTGGAGAATGAGATGGCGGAGCTGACCGAACAGCGAAAGGGGCTTTATTCCCAGAGCCGCAGGATAAGCGGCGAAGAAAAAGAAGCGGTCAAAGCTCGGATTTCTGAAATCACGGGGAGGTTAAAGGTTGTCCGAAAGGAGGTCAGACTGTGTGAGGGTATTGAAGCCCGCAGCGATACCCTCAAGGAAAAATTACAGGTCATACGGGCAGATGAAAAGGAACAGCAAAGAAAGGAGCTGATGAAAAATGAACACAGGCGGCGAAGCGGCAGAGCAGATCGTGAGAATGAGCTTAGAGGGATTTGAGGTCGCTGCCAAAATCACAGGGGCAGGTGCGAAGAACATTGCCATTCTTTTGTATTCCATCTTAAAGGAAGAAAAGAAAACCAAAGGCAAAGCCAGACTCACCTCAATGCTCCGTTCTGGTAAAGAGCTGAAAGTCTTTACCGTCAAGAATGGGGATTTGAAGAAGTTTACGCAGGAAGCAAAAAAATACGGCGTCCTTTACTGCGTTCTGGCAGACCGTGGGAACAAAGACCCTAATGCGGAGGTGGATGTGATCGCCCGTGCCGAGGACGCATCGAAGATTAACCGTATCGTGGAACGCTTCAACCTTTCATCGGTGGATACGGCTTCGATTGTGACCGAGGTGGAAAAGAGCAGGGACACCAAAGCTGCGGATGGCAAGGATGCAAAAGAGGGTCAGCCAGAGCCAGACATCGGCGTACAGGAAAAGGCGGAGAAAGACAGGCTGCTCGATGCCCTCATGGGCAAGCCTGTCCAGAAAGAGGAAAATGCCCCAAACCCCTCGGTGGCAAAGACAGAAAAATCCCCTCTGTCCGAGCCTACCTCAAAGCAGCCAAAGAAGTCCGCAGAGGGGGCTTTTATGACTAAGACGGAAAAGCCGTCGGTCAAGGAAGAACTGCGGAAAATCAAGGAGAGCCGCAAGGAGCAGGAAGCGGATGCATCCCCCGCACAGGGCAGGGAGAAATCTTCGGACAAGGCAAAGAAACAGCCTGCCAGAAAGACGGAGCATAAGCAGCCCCCGAAACGGAAGAAACCGAAAAAATCGAAAGGAGCAAGATAATGAGTATCTATGATGTTTTTAACGGCGGCGGCAAGCCGTTCAACAAAGAGGAATGGGCGGCGCAGAAGCAGGCGCAAAGACAGGAAGCCTATGAGCTGATTGACGCCACCTGTTCCCAGATGATGTCGGATGGCGGTGCGTTCCAACAGTATCTTGATGTGCAGGGGCGTTTTGACCGTTATTCCGTCAACAATGCCATTCTGGTATCGGCGCAGATGCCTGAAGCGACACAGCTTAGGGATTACAGCAGTTGGAAACAGAGCCGTGTCTATGTAAATAAGAACGCCCAGAAAGTCACGATCCTTGAGCCGGGGAAAGAATATGAGCGTGACGATGGATCAAAGGCTGTCGGCTACAACGCCAAAGTAGTCTATGATATTTCCCAGACCTCGGCAAAGGACAGGCAGCAGCCGCAGGAAGAAAAGACCATGCGTGAGCTTGTGTCAGCAATAATCGACGCAAGCCCCGTTTCCTTTGTGCCTGTGGATGACCTTGAGATGCCTGCGTTTTATGACAGCGGACAGCAGACAATTTTTATCAGGACGGGCATGACCGAGGAGCAGCTTTTTGTCAGCATGGCAAAGGAAGTATCGGCGGCAGTCTTTGACTTTAAGCACGGCGAGAGCCGTGACGCTTCTGATTTCAGATCCTTTTGCGTCGCCTATATGGTAAGCTCCCGTTACGGCGTGGATACCAGAGGTTTTAACTTCGGCAGGCTCCCGAAAGAATATGACGGGATGGATACGCAGGCGTTCAAGGGAGAGCTTGGCTCGATGCGTGATGTCCTCGGAGAAATCCAGAGCGATATGTATAAGAGCCTTGAAAAGAACAAGCCCGCCAAATCCAAAGAACAGGAACGCTAATGGAGGTGCAGCCCATGAAAGAAGAACGATACCATATCGCACTGGATAAGTACGATAAGAATATCGTCATCAATGCCTTAAATACCCTGCGGACACAGCAGATACAGGAGGAACGCCCCACCGACCCTGTGGATGAGCTGATAAGCAGGGTGGCGCACGCCCCGACCAAAAAGGTCAGGGTGCTGCCGTGCAGGTGTAATGAAGAACGATAACAATTTAAAGGCGGGCTTAATCTTTTCCGCTTTCGGCATCATTCCTGTCGTGTGGCTTGCCCTGCTGACAGCTCCCTATGTCAGCGGCGGTCTTGTGGAGATAATGAGAAACCTGCCAACGGCAGCAAGCAGCCCGTTTCAGATAACGGTATGTGAGGACAGCGTAAAGACTGTCCTTATTTTTTTGCTTGCCTATGGCATGGGAATCGGCATCTGCCTTTCCACACGCAGGAATTACCGAAAAGGAGAAGAACATGGCTCTGCCAAATGGGGCGATGCGAAAGCATTGAATAAGAAATACCGTGACAAAGACCCGTCTGCCAATAAGCTGCTGACCCAGAATGTCCGTATCGGACTGGATGGGAAGAAGCACCGCAGAAACCTGAATGTATTGGTTATCGGCGGCTCTGGCGCAGGCAAGACGAGGTTTTACTGTAAGCCCAATGTCATGCAGTGCAATACCTCAATGGTTATTTTAGACCCAAAGGGCGAGATTGTCCGTGACACAGGCGGGATGCTTGAAAAGCAAGGCTATGAGGTGCGTGTCCTTGACCTTATCAATATGTACAAGAGCCATTGCTACAATCCCTTTGTCTATCTGAGCAGCGATAACGATGTGCAGCGGCTTGTGACAAATCTGTTTAAGGCGACCACGCCGAAAGGCTCACAGTCCCAAGACCCGTTCTGGGACACGGCGGCGAGTATGCTGCTTCTTTCTCTGGTGTTCTATCTGAAATACGAAGCTCCGCCAGACGAGCAGAATTTCCCGATGGTCATGGAGCTGCTTCGTGCAGGAGAAGTCCGTGAGGACGATGACAGCTATGTAAGCCCCCTTGACGAGCTGTTTGACCGTCTGGAGATGGTAAACCCAGAGCATATCGCACTGAAATATTACCGTGATTACCACAGCGGAAGTGCAAAGACCTTAAAGAGTATCCAGATCACCCTTGCCGCACGGCTTGAGAAATTCAATCTGGACAGTCTTGCGGGATTGACCGCCACCGATGAGCTTGACCTGCCAAGTCTGGGGGAAAAGAAAGTAGCCCTGTTTGCTCTGATACCAGACAACGATACGAGCTTTAACTTTCTTGTCAGTATCCTCTATACGCAGCTATTCCAACAGCTTTTTTATCTGGCAGACCATAAGTACGGCGGGAGCCTGCCTGTGCATTGCCACTTTATCATGGACGAGTTTGCCAATGTTTCCCTGCCCGATGACTTCGACAAGATACTCAGCGTAATGAGGTCAAGAGGTGTGTCGGTCAGCATCATCCTTCAAAATCTGGCGCAGCTTAAAGCCCTTTTTGAGAAGCAATGGGAAAGCATTGTCGGTAACTGCGACGAATTTCTCTATCTGGGCGGCAACGAGCAGAGTACCCATAAATTCGTGAGCGAGCTGCTCGGAAAGTCAACGATAGACACGAACACCTATGGGAAAAGCACAGGACGCAGCGGTAATTATTCCACAAACTATCAGATTTCAGGGCGGGAGCTTCTGGATGCTTCGGAGGTACGGCTGCTTGATAACCAGTATGCCATCCTTTTTATCCGAGGGGAGCGACCTGTCATGGATTTCAAACTCGATATTCTGAAACACCCGAATGTGAAACTGACAACCGATGGAGGTCAGCCGCCTTATCTTCACGGCGAGCCGACACAGGCTGTCGCAACCCTTGTGTTTGACGGGGATATTCCAGAGAACGCCGTGAGCGTTTCCCCTGTCAGCACTTCCTATGAGCTTCTGTCCGAGGAGGACTTGGAAGAAATATTCAACATCTAAAGGAGGATTTATCTATGAGAATTTTCAAGAAGAACGAGAAGAAAGAAACCACGAAGCTGCCCATGACAGGAAAGGTCAAAAAGGGCTTCCGCTTCTATTGTGTGATGGTTATGGCAATGGCGATGGTGGTAGGCACTTCCATGACCGCTTTTGCCGCAAGCGATCCGCTGACGGTGGTCAATAACCTTTCTGATTTTATTTTCGGTCTTATCCGTGCGGTTGGTCTGATTTTGCTCGGTTGGGGTATCGTGCAGGTGGGTCTGTCCTTGCAGTCCCACGATCCAAGCCAGAGGTCTAATGGTTTCCTGACCCTTGCAGGCGGCATTGTCATCACCTTTGCAAAAGAGATTCTGACCCTTATCACAGGCTAAGATCATGACCCGAAAGATAGCAGAATAGACAGGGCAAACGGGGCAGATCACGGGTGTGGCCTGCCCTGTTTGCAAATTTTAAGAACGGAGGTGGTTAAGTTATCGGGGAAATAAAGAAATATGGAATCATTTATGCAGACCCGCCGTGGCGGTATAACCAGAAAAACCTCTCTGGGGCTGCGGAACATCATTACCAGACAATGAGTATTGAGGAAATCTGTAACTTAGGCGTTGCAGAAGTGACGGCGGATGATTGTGTGCTGTTTTTGTGGACGACATTCCCTCAATTACAGGAAGCATTGCGGGTTATTAAAGCATGGGGCTTTTGTTACAAGACAGTTGCTTTTGTCTGGCTGAAACAGAACAAAAGCGGAAAAGGGTGGTTTTTCGGTCTGGGATTTTGGACACGGGGAAATGCAGAAATCTGTCTGCTTGCCACAAAGGGAAAACCACGCAGGCAGTCTAACCGTGTGCATCAGTTTATTATCAGTCCTCTGCGTGAGCATAGCCAGAAGCCAGATGAAACCAGAGAAAAAATCGTTGAACTTATGGGGGATTTGCCGAGGTTGGAGCTGTTTGCCCGTAAAGAAACGGATGGTTGGGATGTCTGGGGCGATGAGGTTGTATGTGACGTTGAAATAAACAGTTATCCAGAGAAAACAGGAGGTGGTCTATGTGTCTGATAACTGGGTAGTACAGAATTTAGAGAACGCCCTGAACACATGGAATGAGAAGCTGTCCGAAATATGGACGCTCATTACCCAATCCCCAGAGCAGTTCAAAGGCGGTACGATATGGAATGTCATCGTGGATATACACGGGGCATTGCAGGCTGTCGGGCTTGCCCTGCTTGTGCTGTTTTTTGTCGTGGGCATGATGAAAACCTGCGGCAGCTTTGCAGAAGTCAAAAAACCCGAACACGCATTAAAGCTCTTTATCCGATTTGCCCTTGCCAAAGGTGCAGTAACTTATGGACTGGAGCTGATGATGGCTCTGTTTAAGATTGTGCAGGGTATCATTTCAACCATTATGAATGCCGCAGGCTTCGGCTCGGCAACCCAGACGGTATTGCCGCAGGAGGTTGTCACAGCCGTTGAGGACTGCGGCTTTTTTGAGAGCATCCCCCTATGGGCGGTCACGCTCATTGGAGGGCTGTTCATTACGGTGCTGTCGTTCATTATGATTATGTCGGTATATGGCAGGTTTTTTAAGCTCTACCTTTATACCGCAATCGCTCCCGTGCCGCTTTCCACTTTTGCGGGAGAGCCAAGCCAGAGTGTCGGCAAGAGCTTTATCAAGAGCTATGCCGCCGTATGCCTTGAGGGGGCAATCATCGTACTCGGCTGTATCATCTTCTCCCTGTTTGCGGCTTCTCCGCCTGTAGTCAATCCCGATGCGGCGGCAGTCACGATGGTCTGGAGCTATATCGGGGAACTTGTATTTAATATGCTCGTCCTTGTCGGTGCGGTCAAGATGGCAGACCGTGTGGTACGGGAAATGATGGGCTTGTAAGGGAGGTGTTTGTAAATGGAAGTCAAGATAAATAAGGAAATCCGTAACTATACGGAATCCATGTTTTTCGGGCTGTCATTAAGACAGTTCATTTTTTCTCTCCTTGCCATTGGTGTGGCGGTAGGATTATATTTTCTGCTCCGTCCTCACTTTGGCACGGAAACCCTTAGCTGGATGTGTATTCTGGGAGCTGCCCCATTTGCGGCGATGGGCTTTGTCAGGTACAACGGCATGACCGCCGAGCAGTTTGTGTGTGCGTGGTTCAAGTCCGAGTTTATGACGCCGAAAAAGCTGATGTTTCTCCCAGATAATCTTTACTATGAAACGCTGAAACCTGCAATCCAAGACTATGAAAGGGCGGCTCTCGGCATGAAACCGAAACGAAATCCGAAGCCGCCGAAGAAATCAAAAAAGCGTAAGGAGGTAGACCATGATTAAAACGCTTAAAAATCTGTTCAAGCAGGACAGAGAGAAATTTGCCGTGCCAAAATCGGTACAGAGCGTCATCCCGATTAAGACGATCTGGGAGGACGGCATTTTCCTTGTCGGAAAGAACAAATATGCCAAGACCTTTAAGTTTGAGGATATAAATTATGCGGTGGCAAGCCGTGAGGATAAAGAAGCCATGTTCCTTGAATACTCCGAGCTTCTTAACGCCCTCGACAGCGGGGCGACCACCAAAATCACGATCAATAACCGACGCTTAAACCGCAGGGATTTTGAGCAGACCATCCTAATCCCGATGGCGGAGGACGGTCTGGATAAATACCGTGACGAATACAACAGGATGCTGCTCGACAAGGCGACGGGGGCAAACTCCATCGTGCAGGATAAGTATGTGACCATTTCTGTCTGCAAGAAAAATATCGAGGAAGCAAGAAACTACTTTGCCCGTATCGGTGCTGACCTTATCGGGCATTTCAACCGTCTGGGGTCAAAGTGTACGGAACTGGATGCGACGGACAGGCTGCGTATCTTCCATGATTTTTACCGTACAGGCGAAGAAACGGCATTTTCTTTCGATATGGTACAGACCATGCGGAAAGGTCACGATTTTAAAGACTATATCTGCCCCGATACCTTTGAGTTTGAAAAGGACTGTTTCCGCATTGGCGACAGGTACGGGCGTGTGATTTTCCTCAGAGAATACGCCGCTTATATCAAGGACAGCATGGTGGCGGAGCTTTGCGAGTTAAACCGAAACATGATGCTGTCCGTCGATGTTATTCCTGTTCCCACAGATGAAGCCGTAAGGGAAGTTGAAAACAGGCTTCTGGGTGTTGAAACGAATATCACAAATTGGCAGAGAAAACAGAACCAGAATAACAACTTTTCGGCGGTCATCCCCTATGATATGGAACAGCAGCGAAAGGAAAGCAAAGAGTTCCTTGATGATCTGACGACCCGTGACCAGAGGATGATGTTTTCCGTCCTCACGATGGTGCATACCGCCGACACCAAAGAGGAGCTTGACAGCGATACCGAAGCCCTGCTCACGACAGCAAGAAAGCATCTTTGCCAGTTTGCGGTGCTGAAATATCAGCAGATGGACGGTCTGAACACGGCTCTGCCTTTCGGTGTAAGGAGGATTGACGCCCTGCGTACCCTGACAACGGAGAGCCTTGCGGTATTTATCCCGTTCCGAGTGCAGGAAATCTACCATGAAAACGGCGTATATTACGGTCAGAATGTCATCAGCAAAAATATGATTATTGCCAACCGCAGATACCTCTTGAATGGAAATTCCTTTATCCTCGGTGTGTCTGGTGCAGGAAAATCCTTCACGGCAAAGGAAGAAATGACGAACATCATTCTGACAGACCCTAACGCCGATGTCATCATCATAGACCCAGAGCGGGAATATTCGCCCCTTGTAAAAGCCATGCAGGGTGAGGTCATCCATATATCTGCCACAAGCGAAAACCACATCAATGCTATGGATATGAACTCCGATTACGGTGACGGCGCAAACCCCGTCATTCTGAAATCGGAGTTTATTTTGTCCCTCTGTGAGCAGCTCATCGGCGGGGCAAGTCTGGGGGCAAAACAGAAATCCATCATTGACCGCTGTACGGCGAGTGTGTACCGCTACTATCAGCAGGGCAACTATATGGGAACACCGCCGACTTTGCAGGACTTCCGTGAGGAGCTTCTGAAACAGAGTGAGCCAGAAGCACAGGAAATCGCCCTTGCCATCGAGCTGTTTACGGACGGATCACTGAACACCTTTGCCAAGCATACCAACGTGGATACCCACAGCCGCCTTATCTGCTATGACATCCTTGATTTGGGCAAGCAGTTACAGCCTATCGGTATGCTCGTTGTCCTCGACAGTATCTTAAACCGTATTACCCAGAACAGGGCAAAAGGCAGGAATACGTTTATCTTCATTGATGAGATTTATCTGCTGTTCCAACACGAATACTCCGCAAACTTCCTCTTTACCCTCTGGAAACGTGTGCGTAAGTATGGGGCGTATTGTACGGGTATTACCCAGAACGTGGACGATCTTTTGCAGAGCCATACGGCAAGGACGATGCTTGCCAACAGCGAATTTATCATCATGTTAAATCAGGCGTCCACAGACCGTATTGAGCTTGCCAAGCTCCTGAATATCTCCGATTTGCAGATGAGCTATATCACGAATGTCGGCGCAGGACAGGGGCTTTTGAAAGTGGGCAGTTCCCTCGTGCCGTTTGTCAATAAGTTCCCGAAAAATACGGAGCTTTACAAGCTGATGACAACGAAATTTGGGGAGGTGTAAGTCTATGGCAGATATTAGGTTTCGCAACACCGCACATCGGGATTTCTTTCTGGAAAATATGATGAAATGCAGGATCAACGACTGTTACCACAGGGCATTTTTCTATGTCATGGGGATCGCTTCGGAAACAAGGGCGAACATCAATCAGATGTTTGATTTTAAGAATGATTGTATTGAGCCAGAGGGGATGCACGGCGGTTGGCAGACAAGCGGCACGGTCAAGGTGTGCCACCTTGCCTTTAACCTCTGGAACGGTTACGCCGAGGAGGGACGGGAACGGTATTTCACGCCAGAGGAATTATTCTGTTGTGAGTTTGCCCCGTATTTTATGGAGGGTATCAAGGTCAGGTATCCCGAATATTGCAGGGAGCTTCCCGCTCCTAAGAAACAGAATGAATATGCACGGTAAAAATCAAAGAAAGGAAAAGCCTATGAACTGTCTCTTATACACATCTCCGAGCCCACGAGACTAGCGCT
>ENA-OZRV01000015-OZRV01000015.1-human-gut-metagenome-genome-assembly--contig:-NODE-15-length-27392-cov-7.467645_pt1 | contig 27392 bp, 17 predicted proteins | sample MGYA00243273_ERZ653953 | MGnify/ENA primary metagenome ERZ653953 (study PRJEB26926, sample SAMN06164449) | human gut metagenome | biome: ENVO:00009003; feature: ENVO:2100002; material: ENVO:00002003...
ACTTGTGAACTTTTAATATTATTTTGTAAATCAAGCATTTAAATGTATCTTTACTTCTAAAGAACAACTACTAAAGCAGTTTCTGTACGATGGCGCAAAGATACATTTTTTATTATCTTACTCTTCTCATTTTATTATCTTACTCTTCTCAAGATGTTCTGCAGCTCATAAACTACGGTAGGATGAGTATCGGCTACATTATCCTGCTCATAGAGATTGTCGGAGATGCGGTAGAGCTGAGGAAGAGGATCGTTGCCGGTCTCTATCTTCGGGCCCCACTTGATCATCTTCGAACCATCGTTCGGCTCGATGTATTTCCACTCCTTGGTGCGAATGGAAAGTACATGGTTGCTCGACATTTCGGCTACCCATGGACGATGGGTGGTGTCGGTGCCGAGCAGATTGCCAAGATGGTTCCTGCTGTCTGGCGCACTGCCCTTAGGGAAGGTGGCACCAATCAGTTTGCCGAATGAAGCCATGAAGTCAATCTGTGACATCAGAACATCGGAGGTCTGACCCGCCTTCACGTTCTTTGGCCAACGAACGATGACCGGAATCGCCGTACCTCCCTCGAAGGCACTGTACTTGTTGCCGCGCCAAGGACCCGCTGGCTTGTGGTCATTCAGGAGTTCTTCTGCCTGATCCTGATAACCGTCATCTACCACAGGACCATTGTCGCTGGTAAGCAATACGATGGTGTTATCCGCAATGCCCAACTTATCCAGAGTCTCCATAATCTTGCCCACCGACCAGTCGAACTGCACGATGGCATCGCCACGCACACCCATGGTGCTCTTTCCACGGAAACGCTCGTGTGGGAAACGAGGTACGTGGACATCGTTGGTGGCAAAATAGAGGAAGAAAGGATTGTTGCTGTTCTTCTTGATGAAGTCGATGGCATGGGTAGTGATGGAATCGGCGATGTTCTCGTCTTTCCATAATGCCTTGCCGCCACCCTTCATATAACCGATTCTGCCGATGCCGTTCACGATAGACATGTTGTGGCCGTGGCTCGACTTCATATTATAGCACAACTCAGGATTGTCCTTTCCGGTTGGTTCGCCAGGGAAGTTTCTGTAATAGCTTACCTCGATAGGAGCCGAAGCATCATAATTAGCCACCTTGCCGTCTTCGATGAATACACAAGGTACACGGTCGGCTGTGGCAGCCATGATGTAATGATGGTCGAAGCCGATATCTGCCAGGGCTGACGGCAATGGGGCATTCCAGTCTTGCTTGCCAGTCTCGGCACCCAAGCCCAGATGCCACTTGCCGATGGCACAGGTAGAATAGCCTACGCTCTTGAACATATCTGCCATGGTAAACTGGGTAGGCTTGATAATCATTCCCGCATCGCCCGGAGCCACATCGGTGCCCGGCTTGCGCCACGCATATTCGCCCGTGAGCAGAGAGTAGCGGGATGGGGTACTGGTAGAGGCGATGGCATGGGCATCGGTGAAACGGATTCCCTGCTTCGCCAGCTTATCCACATTCGGTGTCTCTACGTTTTTGGCACCATAGCATCCCAGGTCGCCATAACCCAGGTCATCGGCAAGGATGATGATGACGTTAGGCTTCTGCTGATTGTTTGCCTTCGCCTTCTTGGCTCCCATCGCAGCCGTGCAAGCCAGCGGCGACAGCAGGGCGATGGTGATATAAGTCTTGTTCATAATGATAATCGCTAGTTATTTTTTAAAACATTCATGATGTTGGCTGGTGGACGCTGGGCGAGGAGTTCCCGCTTTATGAAGTCCATGTAGGGAGCCACATGCGAATAATACTGGTAATATCCCTGACAGAGATAGTTCAGTCCCGGCTCTCCATACTTATCCTTCTCGAAACGGTTCTTCGGGCATTCGCCATGACAGGCGAACTCCATGTCGCACTCCTTGCATTGGCGGGGCAGCGAAGTATGTTTCAACCGGCTGAATGCCTGCTGTTTCTCGCCGTAAAGCATGTCGATGAGCGACTGCTCCCTGATGTTTCCCAGCTTGTATTCCGGAAAGACGAAGTGGTCGCAGGAATACACATCGCCGTTGTGTTCCATCACGCCCGCATGGCCGCACTCCTTGGAGTAGGCGCAGATGCCCGGCAGCACACCCATCCAGTTGGCAAGCGTGCAGTCGAAGATTTCCACAAACATCTTACCCACATCGTGGCGCACCCAGTCATCAAAGATGGTGCAGAGGAAGTTGCCCCATTGTGCTGGGGTTACGGAAGCATCCGCAAGCGGAATCTCCCGGTCGTCGGCAAGACTCGCCAGGGTGCGACCGTCTTCATGCTCGGTGAGTCGCTCCACGATAGGTGTAAACTGCAGGTACTGGCAACCGTTGTCCCTGAAGAAATGATAGAACTCCAGCGGATGCTCAGCGTTATAGGCGTTGACCACCGCCATAGCATTCCATTCCACCCGATGTTTCTTCAGCAGGCTGATGCCCTGCATCACCTTTTCCCAGGAAGGCTTTCCGGCAGGAGTTACGCGATAGTGGTCGTGATACTCCTGGGGGCCGTCGATGGAAATGCCTACCAGCCAATGGTTCTGTGCAAAGAACTCGCACCACTCGTCGGTGAGGAGAGTGCCGTTGGTCTGGATGACATTATCTATCTGTTTGCCGTGGGCATACTTCTTCTGAAGCGCCAGTGCCTTCCTGTAGAAGTCGAGGGAACGCATCAACGGCTCGCCTCCGTGCCAGGTAAAGAGTACCTGGGGCATGGTCTGTGCCTCGATGTACTCCCGGGTGAATTGCTCCAGCATCTCGTCAGTCATCAGATGTCGGGGAGTGTTCTGGTAAAGATGGTTCTTTTCCAGATAATAACAGTATTTGCAAGCCAGGTTGCAATGGGCACCTGCGGGCTTCAGCATCACATACAGGGGCTTGGCAAATGGGGTTGCTATGTTGTCGTTCATCATTTTTTCTTTTTAAAACTTAGGCAGGGTAATCTTGAAATCCTGGTTGTCTCTGTGCTCCTTCTGGATGGCAGCCAGGAGTTCCTTTACGATTTCAGGATGATCTGCCGCTACATTATGGTCTTCGTGGATATCCGATGCCAGGTTGTAGAGACGTGGCTCGCCCTTTACCACTACCATCTTCCAGTCGCCCTTTCTCACGCCAATCTGGTCGGTCTCGTGGAACTCCCAGTAGAGATAGTCGTGGTGCTTCTGCTCGGCATCCTTGCCCAGGAGGGTAGGAGCGATGGAGATTCCGTCGAAACCATCACCTGCCAGTTTCTTGTTGGTGTAGCGCTTGGCGAAGTTCTTGATTCCGGCAAGGTCGCAGAAGGTTGGCATCAGGTCGTAGAAGGCAAACTGGGTATCATTTACACTGCCCGCCTTGATGTGCTCCGGCCACCAGGCGATGAACGGGATGCGGATGCCGCCCTCGTAGCACTGGCGCTTCAAGCCCTTCAGTTTGCCATCGCGACCGAAGAACTTTGGATCGGCGCCGCCCTCCTCGTGAGGACCGTTATCCGAGGTAAAGATCACCACGGTGTTCTTGTCGAGACCCTTCTCTTTCAGCTTGGCGAAGATTTCGCCTACATACTGGTCAAGACGGGTAATCATTCCGGCAAACTGGGCGTGGGTATGAACCACGGCATTGTATCGGGAACCTTCCTGTCCGCCCCAGGTCTTGTCCTCGAAGAACTTCTTCTGATAGTTCTCCAGGATGGAATCCTCCGGCTGAGCCAGTTCGGCATGAGGCAGGGTATAGGTGAGGAAGCCTACGAATGGATGCTTACTGTCCTGACGGTCGATCCACTCCAGTGCCTTGTCGTGGATGATGCGGGCAGAATACTGCTTGCGCTTGAAATAATCCTTGCCGAACATCGGATACAGGATGTTCTGCTCCATGATTTCTCTTACCACAGCGGTATCTCCCTGTGACTTGCTGTAGCGGTTAAGGAAGTTAGGATAATAAAGGTGTGCCTGGAACTGGCAGATGTAGCCGTAGAATTCATCTACGCCACGCTTGTCGGGAGTAGAGGCAGAACCTTCGTATCCGCCTGCCCACTTGCCGAAGACTCCGGTGCGGTAGCCCTTGTCCTTCAGCATCTCCGGAAGAATCTTATGCTGCGGGTCGTAAGGTTCCTGACCCACAACAGAAAAGTCCTCATTTACTCCATACTTCACTATTGGCACGTTTCTCCAGTATTCCTTGTTGCCTCTTACGTGGGTATGACCGGTATGCTGACCCGTCATGATGGTAGCACGTGATGGGGCAGAAACTGGCGAACCGGCGTATGCCTGGGTGAATCGCATACCCTCTCTTGCCATCTGGTCGATGTTGGGGGTATGGATGTAAGGCTGACCGTAGCAGGCAAGATCGCCATATCCCATATCATCGCAGAGGATGAAGAGGATGTTGGGCTGCTGTACGTTCTGCTTGGCGCACACCAGGGTAGGCAGGCAAATCATGCCTACCCCAGTGAGCCATATTGTCTTGTTTGTCTTCATAAAATTCTGTTTTTTAAAATCTATTCATCTACCTTCAGATTCTTGCGGTAGTTGGCGAGCAACTTCTTCAGTTCCTTTTCAATCTTCTGAGTGCCTGGTTTGCCGTAGATATTGTGCAGCTCGTTAGGGTCGCTCTTGATATCATACAACTCCCAGTAGTCGATGTCGGCATCATCGGTGAAGTAATTGATAGACTTGAGGGCATTGAAGCAGTTGTTCTCTCTAGTGCCTGGCTGACCCTGGTACTTGTTTTCTACCACGGCTCTCTCGCCACCCTTGCCGTAGAAGTGAATCAGCTTGTAGCGCTCGGTGCGCACACCATCGTGCTTGCGTACCAGGTGGTAGGTAGGGTAATCATAATAATGATAGTACAGGCTCTTGCGCCACTTCTTGACAGGTGCTCCGGCAAACAGCGGCTGGAGTGAAGTGCCAGGCATGTACTTAGGCTTCTGCAAACCAGCCAGGTCGAGGAAGGTAGGTGCGAAGTCGATGTTCTGAACCATCTGGTTGCACTCGCTTCCCTCCTTGATGTGCTTAGGATAGCTGATGATGAGCGGGGTATGGAATGACTCCTCGTACATGAATCGCTTGTCAAACCAGCCGTGCTCGCCCATATAGAATCCCTGGTCGGATGTATAGACGATGATGGTGTTGTCGGTGAGATTATTCTTGTCGAGATATTCCAGCAGTCTGCCCACGCTCTCATCTACTGAGGCAATCACAGCCATATAGTCGCGGATGTAGTTCTGGTATTTCCACTCAATCAACTCCTTGCCTGTCAGGTTCTTGCTCAGGAACTCACGGTTTCTTGGCATGTAGTAAGCATCGATGATGGCACGCTGCTGTGGAGTCATGCGGTTCATCTCGCCCATCAGTCCGGCATAGGAATCTCTACCCTCAGGAGTAGATGGATCGTACATCTCAGGAACCTTCAGGTCGCGTACCATCTCCATATACTTGTCGATAGACATCTTCTGGGTAGAAGCAGCAGAACCACGGGTCTCGTAATCATCCCAGAAAGTCTCTGGCAATGGGAAGTTGACGTTGGCATACTTGCTTACATACTTGGTGTTAGGCATCCAGAGACGGTGAGGTGCCTTGTGGTGAACCAGCAGACAGAATGGCTTGTTCTTGTCGCGGTTGTTCAGGTACTCGATGGCATGGTCGGTGATGAGGTCGGTGGCGTAGCCCATCTCCTGCTTGAAGTTACCGTACTGGCCGGTAGAAGCGAAGGTTGGGTTGTAATACTGACCCTGGTCATCCAGAACATGATAGTAGTCGAATCCCTTCGGACTGCAGGACATGTGCCACTTGCCCACTACGGCTGTAGAATAGCCTGCCCCCTGCAGCAGTTCTGAGAAGAAGGTCTTGGTAGAGTCGATACCCTCGGCAAGCTGGCGCTGTCCGTTCTGGTGACTGTAAAGACCAGTCATCAGGCACGCACGGCTTGGAGTAGAGAGAGAGTTCTCCACGAAAGCCTCGTTGAATTTCATTCCCCTTTCAGCTAGGCGGTCGATGTTAGGTGTTGGTGCCAATTTGGAGATTGGGCTACCGTATGCGCTGATGGCTTGCATGGCATGGTCATCACACATAATGTACAAGATGTTTGGTCGTTCTCCCTGAGCGAAGAGCGACAGCGGCATTACCTGCAAGGCAGCGAATGCCAGTAATGAACGATTGAGTTGATTTCGGTTGTTATTCATCATGATTCTGGTGATATGTAGTTAATAATGAATGAATTGTTGATAAAGATAGTAGAGGTTGATAAAATGCCAAAAAGAGGGGGCGCCATCGGTTGGCGCACCCTCTTTGATTTAACCTAAACACTACTATTTCTTCAAGAGAAACAGTTGAGTTATTCTTATAATAAACAAACCTAGCAAGCTTTTATCTCTTCAGGTTAGGGTTCTTCTCAACGTCTGTTGTTGGGTAAGGACAGTAAATTCTATCCTCTGTCCAAGAACCAGAAACTGTAACTTGCTCCTTAGCTGTAATGTCCTTACCCTTAGCATCTTTTGCAATAAAGAGAGGAGCATTAGCAACGCGGTAGTCGAAGTTCTTCTTCAACTCGTCCATACGAAGCTCGTCAGAACGGCGGGTAACCATAGAAACCCAGTTGCCGGCAACTTCCCATCCGTGCTCAATGTAGCAAGCTTCAGCCATCTGCTCTGCATTCATATCAGCAATCTTTACGGTAGTACCATCGCTCAAAGTCACGTTCTCAACATCGTTTACGGCACGGCTGCGAACCTGACGGAGGCAATCCTTAGCCTTAGCCAAGTCGCCACCAGAGCGAGCTGCGCTCTCAGCATACCAGAGAAGAATCTCAGAGTAACGGATGAGGTTGTGACGGCGGTCGTTGATCATACCACCCCAGTTAGGAGCCTTGTAATCATAAGCCTGACGGAGCATGTTGCCGTTCTCGTCTGAGTTAACGGTGAAGATACAGAACATTGGGTGATAAGCTTCAACCTCAGGAGTCTTTCCATCTTCTTTCAGTGCCCACCAATCTACAGCCTTAGTAATAGTGTTTCCATCCTGGAATGTTACCTTAGGAGCGTAGATAGCATCCTTACGAGCTCCCTCTGGGAATCTCTTCCAGAATGCGATTTCACCCCAAGCGTCACCCCAGCCACCATCGCCGAGACCTTCGAAACGGCAGCAGGAAGAAAGCTGAGAGTCATGATCCCACCAACCACGAGCATCGTTGTTGATACCAAGCACGGTCTCCATGTTGTAGTTGTTGCCCATAGAGTAAACATCCTTCCACTCTGGGTTCAGGATGAAACCGTAAGAACCGTTGTTGTCGATGACAGACTTAGCCTGCTCTGCTGCGAGCTTGTAGTACTCTGTACCCTTGTTGAGTGGGTAACCTGCCATAGACATGTAAACAGCTGACAATGTAGCCTGTGCAGCCTGCTTAGTAGTCCAGACATCAACACCGAACAAGCGGCTAGGTTCCTTCTCATACTTGGTAGGAAGCTCGTTAACGGCTGCCTTCAAGTCTGAAACAATCAGTTCATATACATCCTTTACACTAGATGGAGCAACCTCCAACTGTGAAACGTCGGTACCGGTAATCAATGGAACAGGACCAAATACACGTACCAGATAGTAGTAAGCGTATGCACGCCAGAAATGTGCATTACCCAAAGCTACATCAATCTTATCCTGAGCAACAGGAGCCTTGCTTGCACTCTCAGTAATCAGGTTGGCTGCCTTGATTACTGAATAATGCTGGTTCCAGGCATCAGTAACACCCTTGTTGGCACCATCAGATGCAAAAGCATCGAGGGCAGCACAAGCCTGCTTGTTAGAACCAGGGTTGGCTGTAATATCATCACCCTGCCACTGAGGGTACATAGGGTTGGTCCAGCTCTGTGTCTGGTTTACTCGGTCATACAGTGCGTTAACACTTGCTGTCAGGTCATCTTCGCTATTGAAGAAGTTATCTGGGGTCAACTGTCCCTTAGGTTCCTCATCCAGGAAGTCTCCGCAAGAAGAGAAGGTAAGCAAGGATGCTGCCATGAGACAACCCATATATAATAATTTTCTAGTTCTCATAATTATTCCAGTTTTTAGATGATTGAAGTTAGAAGTTTACACGTACGCCCATTGTGATGGTACGAGGATTAGGGTAAGCACCCATATCCAAACCGTTATCACGGTCAACACCATTATCACTGAATGATGCACCAGCTGGGTCGATACCCTTATAGCCGGTAATGGTGAAGAGGTTCTGAGCTGAGAGAGAGAGACGGATGTCCGCAATCTTTGTCACGCTGCGTGGGAATGTATAAGCGATGCTGATATTCTCGCAACGCAGGTAATCTGCATTCTCCAACCACTTGTCTGAGTTACCGTATGTCTTGTTCTCGGCACCTACTGTTGGCATGGTGATTCCGATGTTGTTGAAGTAATCCTTATCGGTTACGAACATAGAGGCACCTACCATTGAGTTCATGGCGTAACGTACCATATTCAAACGCTTAGCTCCGAAGGCTGCGTTGAAGAATACGTTGAAGTCCCAGTTCTTGTAGCTTACGGTGTTGTTCCATCCCAAGGTAACGTCTGGGTTTGAACGGCCTAATACGAAGCGGTCCTTTGAAGCATCTGGAGTAGCGGTGGTTCCGCCGTCTGCTGTGTAATAGGTATCAATCCACTCGCCCTTGTCGTTCTTCTGCAAACCAGCCCACTTGAAGCCGTAGAATGTACCGATAGCCTCACCTTCCTTGATGATGGTACATGGGTCAACAGTACCTGGTGAAGGGCTGGTACCATAGAGGATAGGAGAATCTGCTGTCAACTTGGTTACCTCGTTCTTGATGTAGCTGGCATTCAGGGTTGATGACCATGACCAGTCTTTGGTCTGGATAATCTGTGCATTGATGGTTGCATCGATACCCTTGTTGCTTACCTCACCGGCATTTACCCAGTAAGATGTGCCACCCAGGTAACCTGGAGCTGATGTGGTCAGGAGGGCATCCTTGGTCTTCTTGTCGAAGTAGTCTAAGCTGATGTTCAAGCGGTTGCCGAAGAAACCGAGGTCAACACCGAGGTCAAACTGGTGAACCTTCTCCCATGTCAAGTCTGGTGTAGCAAGACCATTTGCCCAGTAACCTGTATATGACTGATTTGTACCGTATGTGAAACCGGTTGTACCCAATGAACCGAGAGTAGAATATGGAGAGATATCCTGGTTACCGATGATACCGTAGCTGGCACGGATCTTCAAGTACTCTACTGCATCCTTGATAGGCTCCCAGAACTTCTCGTTAGAGATGGTCCAGGCTGCAGCTGCTGATGGGAAGTAACCCCACTTCTTGTTGGTGAAACGGCTGGAACCATCCGCACGGAAGGTACCGGTCAACATATAACGGTCTGCGTAGTTGTACATAACGCGGGCTACACCTGAAAGCATGGTCCACTTGCTGTAACCGTTGCTAGGAGTCTTGGAAGCTGCATCTGCTATGTTCCAGTAACCCAACTGCTCGTGAGCAATACCAGTACCTGACATACCCATGCGGCGAACCTCGTTAGAGGTAACTTCCCATACACCTGTTGCTGTCAAACCGTGATCACCCCACTTGTTGCTGTAGGTCAAGTTGTTGGTTGACTGCAAAGCTGTAACGGTAGCATCGTTGTTGCCCATGTTGTTACCTGCTGCGTTCACCTTGGTAGATGTGAAGCTGTACCACTTGTAATCGTTGTAGTCGATACCGTTGGTGGTGGTGAAGGTCAAGCCCTTGAGAAGGTTGAACTTCAAGTCAACGTGACCAGTTACCATGGTACGCTTGCGGTCGTTCTGGCTGTCGTGAAGAATACCGTAAGGGTTGTTCTGGATGTTGTTGTATGGGTCCAGGTTGTACTTGCCGTTGGCAGCCATCATCTCCATGGTAGGAGAGTAGTTCAAACCTACCCAGATTGGGTTAGACTGGTTCTGGGCGAAGCCAGCACCAGAGTTGTCTGTCTGTCTGAGCAAGGTTAAGGTCGGCTGTCAACTCCAACCAGTCGAATACCTTATTATGAATGTTTGCCTTGATAGCGTAACGTCTAGACTTGGTGTCAACGATTACACCTTTCTGATCCATCAAGTTGGCAGAGAAGTAAGTCTGTGTTTTCTCGTTACCCTGTGACAAGGCAACCTTATAGTTCTGAGTAATACCTGTCTGGAGCAACTGATCCATCCAGTCGATACCTGGCTTTGTACCATTCAAATAATCCTGTACAGCGCTCTGAGCCACACCCTTGTGGTCAACCAAAGCCTGTGCATACTGCTTGGTACCCATTACCTCTGGGATGTTGTAAGCGTTAGAGAAACCGAAGCTGCCGTCGAAGGTAACCTGGGGTGCACCTGCCTTACCGCTCTTGGTCTGTACCATTACAACACCATTGGCACCGCGGGCACCATAGATAGCGGTAGAAGAAGCATCCTTCAATACCTGAATGCTCTGGATATCCTCAGGGCTGATACCCTCAAGACCTGTCTCGCGAACGATACCATCTACTACGTAGAGAGGGTCGTTGCTCTTGTTTACTGAGCTGGCACCACGAACACGAATCTTCATGGATCCACCAGGTACGCCGCTAGACATAACCTGTACACCAGACATACGACCGTTGAGGGCATCCTCAACACGTGCAACCGGCTGATCCTTGAAGCTCTTGCCTTCCATCACAGCAACAGAACCTGCCAAGTCTGCCTTCTTTACTGTACCGTAACCGATGACAACAGTCTCTTCGAGTACGTTGGCGTCGTCTTGCAAAGTGATGTCTAATGGAGTTCCATTCCAGGTAATAGTCTGGGATTTGTAACCTACGTAAGTAATAGTGAGCTTAGCGCCCTTAGTCAAATTGTTAAGGACGAAGTTACCGTCAAGGTACCGCCGGTCTTGCCATCGATACGGATGGTAGCACCAATGATAGGCTCGCCAGAAGCGTCCTTTACAGTACCTTTACATGAGTTTTGCTGCTGGGTAGCGGTTGCAATTGCTGAATTGCTCTGAGCTGCCAATGCAGTGACAGTGCTTAGTGGTGACATAGCACCCAAGAGCGCTGCAAAATACAAATTTGCTCTTTTGTTCATAGAATATTATTGTTTATGGTTTTTTATATCATTTATTATTGTCAGCTACTACTTCTTCTTGAGTAGTTTATATGATCGTCAGCTATTTATCTTTAGCTTTGTTGTTGTCTTTAGAAAGAGGGGGCGCCATCGGTTGGCGCACCCCCCCCCTCGTAATTCGTATCATTACCCCCTTACAAGGAAGTAACATTGAACTCAGATTTGCTGCAAACTACAATTTGCCCCTTTGTGTCATAGGTCATTTTAAATTGTTCTCATATAGGTGTAGTAATATTTGCATTTTTTGTCATCAAGCTAAAAGCTAGAATGCAGCGGATAATGTTGATATATGGGCACCTATTCGCGCCGCCTAAGACGATGCAGATGCCGCTAGTCGTGATAGGTTTTATATTGTAAGCAACTTCTGTCGAGCTATCAGACACGCTCCGATGACACCGGCCTGGTCTTTCAGCTCAGAAGTGACGATTTGTGAATCTTCGTTCATGACATTGAGCGAATACTTCTTGATTCCCATGTTCACTGGCAGGGTGAGATAATCGCCTGTGACAGACATTTCTCCGCCGATGACCAGCATCTCTGGGTTGAATATATTGATGATGCCTGCCAGTTGCTTGCCCAACTCATCTGCGATGTGTTGCAGGGTGGCGAGGCTCAGTACATCTTCCTTAGCGATGGCATCCATGATGTCTTCCAGCGTAAGCTCCTCTTTCTGCTTGAGTACCTTGTCCGAGAGAATGGATGGCTTGCCTGCCAGGATGTTCTCCGTTAGTTTTCTCTTGAGTGCTCTGCCCGATACTTCTGTCTCCACGCAGCCGATCTTGCCGCAGTGGCAGATGATGTTGTTGTTGTAGGCGGTCATGTGACCGAACTCTCCAGAATATCCCGACTTGCCGTAGTACAGCTTGCCGTCGATGATGATTCCGATGCCCAAACCCCAGCATATGTTGACGAAGATGACATCTTTCTTACCTTTACAGCATCCTTTGATAAACTCTCCGTAGGTCATACTGCGGGAATCGTTCTCGATGCAGGTTGGAAGTTCCAACAGCTCTGTGAGCTTCTCAGCCAGAGGTTCTTCCAGGAACGTGAACATGTTGTAAGCTCTTCCTTCCAGAGGTCTCACTCGTTCGGCTACGTTCACGCAAACTTCCAGGATTTCTTCTCTTTTAATAGGTAGATTGTCGATAAAGACATTAATAATCTTTCCCATCTCGGCAAGGCTCTCAGGCGTATTCTCATACACATAAGGAACTTTCTGCTTCTCTGTGATCAGATTGCCACAGAAGTCGCTCACTGCCAAAGCGAGGCAGTCCATTTCCGGGTTCACACCAACAAAGTAACCTGCGGTAGGCTCCAGGTCGTAAACCATCGGGATTCGGCCAGCGGAATCGGCTTTCTTTCCGATCTCCCTGACAAGTCTCTGTCCCATCAGTTCATTCAGAGCGTTCGTCGTTGTCGGGAGGCTCACCCCTATACCCTTTGATAATTCAGGTATGGTAGAAGCACCCTTTGCTATGAACTGCTCTAGTAGTCGTCTAGGAACAGAAGGTTTTCGGTTGATGTTCTTAATATATTTTATTATGTCTTTAGCCATAACTAAAATTTTTTTGTTGCAAAGATACTCTTTTTTAAGTTTGGTACAATGATTTGTGAGTTAATAAAACTTAATTGGGGCTATTTTTATGCAAATTTCCTCTTCGGCGCTTCGTGATTTAGTATTATACCTATTTATATATAGAGACATAAGAGTGATTTTATCTGCAATCATTTCAGCAACAGATAAACCCTATGTAGCCATAACTGATTGATATAATGGTAAAAACGACACTTATTAATGGTCGCTTCTTGTCAATAAACTAAAAAAAATAAAAGCCTTTTAGATTTATTAACCTAAAAATGATGGAACTAATTAATAAAAGACGTATCTTTGCAAAATAAAATATTTTATTAAGTATTCAACTAAAAATAAAAGATATTATTATCGAGGTTTCTAACTAACATTAATATATATCTACTTTGCCTTCCAGCCGCAAAAAAGCTGGGAGGCAATCATTGCAACTAACACAATATTCAACTTTATATGAAGAAAATCAACAAATTCTTAGGTTCGTTGGCAGCTTGCGCAGCGATGTTGGGGGGAGTCTCAACTCAGGCTGTAGCTGCAGATATTAATATTATCCCTGTGCCAGTGAAAACACAGGTGCAGAAGGGTGAGTTTGTATTGCCTCAAAAGGTAGTGATCTCTTATCAGACTGCGGATGGCAAGAACATCGCAGAGTATATGGCTGATAAGCTGAAGGCATCTACCGGCTATGATGTAACCGTAGGCGGCAAGAAGGGAAATATCTCTATCCAGATTTCTCCTTCCATGAAGATGGCTGAGGAAGGCTATCGCCTTACTGTTACCAGCAAGGGCGTAGTAATCAAGGCGAAGACCGGAAAGGGTGCCTTCTATGGTATGCAGAGCTTCATGCAGCTGCTGCCTGCACAGGTGGAGAGCGCTACCAAGGTGAGCGGCGTGAAGTGGGTGGCTCAGTGCTGTGACATCCAGGATGCGCCTCGCTTCGGCTACCGTGGCTTCCATCTCGATCCATGCCGTCACTTCATCACCGTAGAAAACGTGAAGAAGCAGCTCGACATCATGTCTATGTTCAAGGTAAACACCATGCACTTCCACCTCACTGAGGACCAGGGCTGGCGTATCGAAATCAAGAAATATCCTGAGCTGACTTCCATCGGCGGCTATCGCCTCCAGGGTGACGGCTCTACCTATGGCGGTTTCTATACACAGGAGGAAATCAAGGACATCGTGGATTATGCAGCCAAGCGCTACATCACCGTGATTCCTGAAATCGACCTTCCTGGTCACATGATGGCAGCAATCGCTGCTTATCCATCTCTCTCCTGCAAGGGTGAGCAGTGGACTCCTAGAATGGTTTGGGGTGTTGAGGATATCGTGATGTGTCCGGGTAAGGAAGATATGTTCCGCTTCCTGGAGGATATCGTTCGCGAGGTGGTGCCTCTCTTCCCTGGCAAGTATTTCCACATTGGTGGCGACGAGTGCCCTAAGACCAGCTGGAAGAACTGTCCTGCCTGCCAGAAGCGCATCGAGGCTGAAGGCTTGCAGGCTGACGGCAAGCACTCTGCTGAGGAAAGACTCCAGAGCTACGTGATCAAGCGCATGGAAAAGATGCTGGCTAAGTACGGCAGAAAGATCATTGGTTGGGATGAGATTCTCGAAGGAGGTTTGAGTCCTGAGGCTACCGTGATGTCTTGGCGTGGTACATCTGGAGGTATTTCGGCTGCTTTGCAGAAGCATGACGTAATCATGACTCCTGGTAGCGGCGGTTTGTATCTCGACCATTATCAGGGCGACTACAAGATTGAGCCGGTTACTATTCCTAGTGCTCCTGCTTATCTCTCTAGAACATATAACTATGAGCCTGTGCCTGATACCATCAAGTCTCTGGGACTGGAGAAGCATATCCTCGGTGTGCAGTGCAACAACTGGTCGGAGTATATGTACACCAATGCCAAGATGGAGTATCAGATGTATCCTCGCTCTCTCGCTCTCGCTGAGATTGCATGGTCACCAGCCAAGAAGAAGAACTTCACAGACTTCGCCCGCCGTGTAGATGCCAACAGTGTCCGCCTGGATGAGCGCCACGTACGTTATCATATCCCATTGCCTGAGCAGCCATACGGTTCTTGCGACAAGGTAGTGATTACCAAGGATACCGTAGTTACCTTCCAGACTTCACGTCCGGTGAAGATGGTCTATACCTTGGATGGTACTACTCCAACTCCGGCTTCTGCTGTCTATACCGAGCCTATCAAGGTGAGCGGCAACATGACCATCAAGATTGCTACCGTATTGCCTTCTGGAAAGATGAGCAAGGTGAGAACCATCGACGTAGAGAAGCAGAACTATGCTCCTGCTGTGAATGTAAGCGATACCAAGGCTGGCTTGCAGCTGCGCCGTATCAAGGGTAATTATTTGAAGGTAAACCAGTTGGATTTTGCTGATGCTGAGTGGCAGGACTGCGGTACTGTTACCAACCTGAACAAGATGAAGGTGAGCCAGCCAGACGATGCTGCTACCCTGCGTGGTGCCAACAACTATGGTGCGATTGCTGAGGGATTCATCAATGTTCCTGAGGATGGTGTTTACTATCTCTCTTCCCGTATGGAGCAGGTTTGGATAGACAACAAGCTCGTGATCAACAACGAGGGTGCCGTCAAGGCTGGTACCAACAGCGACAATGCTGTAGCTCTGGCTAAGGGTCTGCATCCTGTGAAGTTCGTTTATCTCTGCAATATCGTTGGTGGATGGCCATCTTGGTGGAGCAACCTCAACCTCGAAATGCGCAAGGATAATCAGAAGAAGTTCACATCAGTAGAGGGAACTCAGTATTTCCACAAATAATTGAATTAAGAAGTTAAAGGAGTTAAGAAGTAATATCAATAACTGATTAGGAATATGAATATCAGAACCATCGCAAATGTATCACTTTGCCTTGCCATGCTTTCGATGAGCAGTGGGGCGCTGGCTCAGAGTGAGTCTCGCTGGCAGAATGTGAACATCAATCAGCAGAACCGAGAGCCTCGACGTGCCAATTTCTTCGCATTCGAGAATTTGGAGAAGGCGCAGAGTTTTGATAAGAAGAAGTCGGCCAACTACCTTTCCATGGAAGGTATGTGGAAGTTTAATTTCGTGAAGGACCACAACAAGCGTCCTGCCAACTTCTTTGCTCTGAAGTATGATGACTCACAGTGGAAGGATTTCCCTGTGCCTGGTTTGTTTGAGTTGAACGGATATGGTGATGCTACCTATAAGAACATCGGATATGCCTGGGCAACTCAGTTTGACCCGAACCCTCCTTACATCAGCGAGCTCAACAACTATACGGGTTCTTATCGCCGTACGTTCGAGCTTCCTAAGGACTGGAAGGGGAAGGATGTGTATTTCCACGTGGGTTCTGCCACCAGTAACCTGACTCTCTGGGTGAACGGCAAGTACGTGGGATACAGCGAGGACAGCAAGGTGGCTGCCGAGTTCAACATCTCTAAATATCTCAAGCCGGGAAAGAACCTTATTGCCATGCAGGTGATGCGATGGTGCGATGGTTCTTATTTCGAGGACCAGGACTTCTGGCGATTAACGGGTATCGCCCGTGAAGTGTATCTCTATGCGCGTCCGAAACTGCATGCTGCTGACATCCGTCTGAACGCTGCTTTGGAAAACAACTACCAGGATGGTGTGTTGAACTACAAGGTTTCCTTGAAGGGAGGAAAGACAGACGTTGCCATCACCTTGTGTGATAAGGATGGCAAGCAGATTGCACAGGCTACCGGTGCACAGGGCGTCATCAAGGTGCCAAAGGTAAATGCCTGGACGGCTGAGACTCCTTACTTATATAAGGCATATATCACCCTGAAGAACAAGCAGGGTGCCGCTGAGGTGATTCCGCAAAAGGTGGGATTCCGCAATGTGGAAATCAAGAACGCACAGTTGCTCGTTAACGGACAGCCTGTGCTGGTGAAGGGTGCCGACCGCCACGAGATGGATCCGGACGGTGGATACGTAGTGAGCCTGGAGCGCATGATCCAGGATATCAAGATCATGAAGCAGTTGAACATCAACGCCGTTCGTACCAGCCACTATCCATGTGATCCTCGCTGGTATGACCTTTGTGATGAATACGGTATCTACATCACCGCTGAGGCAAATCTCGAATCTCATGGTATGGGATATGAAGAGAAGTCGCTCGCCAAGTTCCCTGAGTACATCGTGCCTCACATCGAGCGCAACGAGGGCAATGTGAAGCCGCTCATCAATCATCCTTCCGTCATCGTATGGAGTCTGGGTAATGAGTGCGGATACGGCGTCAACTTCGAGAAGGCTTACGACTGGGTGAAGGCGTGCGATAAGACCCGCCCTGCACAATATGAACGTGGCGGATACGACAGCAAGACAGATATCTACTGTCCGATGTACATCGGTTACGAGGAAAGCGAGAGCTATTGCAAGAGCAACGGTACCAAGCCATATATCCAGTGTGAGTATGCTCACGCCATGGGTAACTCTGAGGGTGGTTTCAAGGAGTATTGGGACCTGATTCGCAAGTATCCTAAGTACCAGGGTGGTTACATCTGGGACTTCGTTGACCAGGGTCTGCGCGACAAGAGTCCTATCACCGGTAAGGAAATCTTTACTTATGGTGGCGACTACGGCCGCTATCCGGCCAGTGACTACAACTTCAACTGCAACGGTATCATCGCGCCTAACCGCCGTCTGAATCCTCATGCGTATGAAATTCAGTATGTTCTCCAGAACGTCTGGATCAAGGATTTTGATGCAGAGAACGGTTCTTTCAATGTCTATAACGAGAATTTCTTCAAGAATATCGATGACCTGAGCCTGACTGCTACCCTCTTTGCCAACGGCGTGAAGTTGACTTCCATTGCGATTCCTGATACCAAGGGCATTGCTCCACAGGCAACCAAGCTGGTAAAGAGCGAGGCGCTGAAGAGTGCCATCGAAAAAGCTGAGGCTGAGCACGCTACAGAGGAAATCACCATCAACTTTGCCTTTGCAAGCGATGGAAGCCAGCCGCTGGTTGACAAGGGGCAGGTGATGGCTCGCCAGCAGATTGTGCTCAACGGATATGAGTTCGACAAGGTAGATGCTCCTGCCAACACCGGCAGCAAGATTGAGGTTGAGGAGACCAACAGCTATGTGAAGGTTTCTGCAGAGAGAATGTCGGTTACCATCGGCAAGAAGACCGGTATGATTGATTACCTCGATGTGGATGGCGAACCAATGTTGAAGTTCCGTGAGAGCATGACTCCAGAGTTCTGGCGTGCTCCTACCGACAACGACTACGGTGCTTCTCTCCAGAAGAAGATGAGAGTCTGGAAGAATCCTCAGATGAACCTGAAGTCATTCGACAAGAGTGAGAGCAAGGACAGCGTAGTGCTGACAGCCAATTTCGAAATGCCTGAGGTGAAGGCTGAACTGATGCTCCGCTACCGTATCAATGCGGCTGGTGAAGTGACAGTTACCGAGAAGATGACAACAGACAAGGAGGCAAAGGTAGCTGATTTGTTCCGCTACGGTATGCAGTTGCAGATGCCTGCGTCATTCTCTAAGTTGGAGTACTATGGTAGAGGTCCGGAGGAGAACTATATCGATCGTCACTCTTCTGCTTTCATCGGAAAGTATGAGGCTAACGTGAAGGATGAGTATTATCCATACGTCCGTCCACAGGAGAGCGGTAACCATACAGACATCCGCTACTTCTCTATCTTCAACCCAACCACCGGTAAGGGTATCACCTTCGAGGGCTATGCTCCTATGGAGTGCAGCGCCATCCCTTATCTGGTAGAGGATTTGGATGCAGGTATCGAGAAGGAGCATGCCTGGGGACAGCACAGCGGCGACCTGGTAGAAAAGGGGCTCGTACAGTTGCACATCCAGCAGCGCCAGTTTGGTCTGGGTTGTATTGACAGTTGGGGTTCTTCGCCAATGGAGAAGTACCGCATGCACTATCAGGACCGCTGCTTCAGCTTCGTAATTAAAGCTAAGAAATAAGATATTTACACACTTGTGTATTCATGTAATTCATCGATAAGTGCTCTTCTTGCAGGGATGCAAGGGAGCACTTTTTCTGTTTTATGGGGGGAAAAGTTTAAAAATAGATTAAATCCTTTGTTGATTCCCCCTTTTTTTCTTATTTTTGCAATTCTAACAAAATATAAAGGCAAACATAAGATAATTAAGATAATGGCAAACGATAACAAAGGTCTTACGCCGATGATGCGACAATTCTTCGAGATGAAATCCAAGCATCCCGAGGCTTTGCTGCTTTTCCGTTGTGGCGACTTCTACGAAACTTACTGCGAAGATGCGGTGGAGGCTTCCCGTATTCTCGGTATCACCCTGACCCGAAGAAACAATGGCGGTGCTACGGGCAGCATCGAGATGGCGGGATTCCCTCATCATGCACTCGATACTTACCTGCCTAAACTCATCAGGGCAGGAAAGCGAGTTGCCGTATGCGACCAGCTGGAAGACCCGAAGAAGAAACGACTGGAAATCAAGGGCAAGAAGGGATTGAGCCAGATGGACAAGATGGTGAAGCGTGGCATCACCGAACTCGTTACCCCGGGTGTGGCGATGGGCGACAACGTGCTCAACTACAAGGAGAACAACTTCCTGGCAGCCATCCACTTCGGTAAGACTTCCTGCGGCGTAAGCTTCCTCGATATTTCTACCGGTGAATTCCTCACCGGCGAGGGAACCTACGATTATGTAGAGAAACTGATGGGTAACTTCATGCCGAAAGAGGTGCTCTACGACCGTGCCCGAAAGAATGATTTCGAGAAATACTTCGGTACCAAATACTGCACCTTCGAACTCGACGACTGGGTTTTCACCGAGCAGACGGCGATGCAGAAACTCCTGGGACACTTCAAGACCAAGTCGTTGAAAGGCTTCGGTGTGGAACATCTCAAGAATGGTGTCATCGCCAGCGGTGCCATCATGCAGTATCTGGAGATTACCCAGCATACGCAGATCAACCATATCACGGCGCTTTCGCGCATCGAAGAGGATAAGTTCGTGCGCATGGACCGATTCACCATCCGAAGTCTGGAGCTGGTGGCTCCGATGCAGGACGACGGTCTGTCTCTGCTCAACGTCATCGACAAGACTGTAACGGCAATGGGCGGACGAATGCTCCGCCGCTGGCTGGTATTCCCGCTGAAGGATGTGCGTCCTATCAACGAGCGCCTCGACATCGTGGAGTATTTCTTCAAGGAGCCGGAGTTCCGTCAGCTTCTCGACGACCAGCTTCATCGCATTGGCGACCTGGAGCGTATCATCTCCAAGGTAGCCGTGGGCAGAGTTTCGCCTAGGGAAGTGGTGCAGCTGAAGAATGCACTCGAAGCCATCCAGCCTATCAAGGTGGCTTGCCAGCATGCCAAGAACGATGCCCTGAAGCGAGTGGGCGAGCAGCTCAACGTATGCGAAACCCTGAAGGACCGCATCGCCAAGGAGATTCAGCCTGATCCGCCTCAGCTTGTCAACAAGGGTGATGTGATAGCCGATGGCTATAATGCAGAACTCGACGATCTACGTTCCATCAGCCGTCATGGCAAGGATTATCTTCTGAAGATTCAGGAGAGGGAGATCGAGAAGACGGGCATCAGCAGTCTGAAGGTAGGATATAATAATGTATTCGGATATTATCTGGAGGTGAGAAATACCTTCAAGGACAAGGTGCCTGAGGAGTGGATCCGCAAGCAGACGCTGGCGCAAGCCGAGCGATATATTACTCAGGAACTCAAGGAATACGAGGAGAAGATTCTCGGTGCCGATGAGAAGATCCTGATTCTGGAGGCACGACTCTTCAATGAGTTGATTGCTGCCATGCAGGAGTATATTCCTCAGATTCAGATCAATGCCAACCTCATCGCCCGCATGGATTGTCTCCTGTCTTTTGCCAAGGCTTCGGATGAGAACCGCTATGTGCGCCCGGTTATTGATGATTCGCAGATACTGGATATCAAGCAGGGACGCCATCCTGTGATAGAAACCCAATTGCCGCTGGGCGAGCGATACGTGCCAAACGATGTGTTGCTCGACACCGAGAAGCAGCAGGTGATGATGATTACGGGTCCTAACATGGCGGGTAAATCAGCCTTGCTCCGCCAGACGGCGCTCATCGTGCTGCTGGCTCAGGTGGGCTGCTTTGTACCAGCCGAGAGTGCAAGGGTGGGTCTGGTGGATAAGATCTTCACCCGTGTGGGAGCCAGCGACAACATCTCGCTGGGTGAATCTACCTTTATGGTGGAGATGACGGAGGCTGCCAATATATTAAATAATGTGTCGCCACGCTCCCTGGTGCTCTTCGATGAGTTGGGTCGTGGAACTTCTACCTACGATGGCATTTCCATAGCTTGGGCGATTGTGGAGTATCTGCATGAGCACAAGAAGGCGCAGGCTCGCACCCTCTTTGCCACTCATTATCACGAGTTGAACGAGATGGAGAAGAATTTCCCTCGCATCAAGAACTTCAACGTGAGTGTGAAGGAGGTGGATGGCAAGGTTATCTTCCTGCGCAAGTTGGAGCCGGGTGGCAGTGAGCATTCCTTCGGTATCCATGTGGCAGAGATTGCCGGAATGCCGCGCAGCATCGTGAACCGTGCCAACGATATCCTGAAGCAGTTGGAGCAGGATAATGCTGGAGTAGGAGGTGCCGGCAAGCCGAACGTGCAGCATCTGGACGAACATAAAGAGGGTGTGCAGCTGAGTTTCTTCCAGCTGGATGACCCTGTGCTCAGCCAGATAAGGGATGAGATACTTGGCTTGGATGTGAACAATCTCACGCCAGTTGAGGCTCTCAATAAGCTCAATGACATCAAGAAGATTCTGCTGGGTAGATAAAATGCTCTCTAGAACGGATAAAAAAGGTTAAATATCCCCATCACAGAGGGGATATTTTCCTTCTACTGCGTTTCCTTGGTAGAAGTATAACTAATATAAAAGGGAAGATTATGAAAGTGAAGTTTTTGCATTGGTACAATGCTTTGGCAGCCACACTCTTGTCGCTGCTGGGATTCTCTTCTTGCGGTAGTGAGTTTGGAAAAGATGAACCTTGTTTGTATGGCTCTCCAACTAGTTCTTTTCATGCTAAAGGTAATGTTACAGATGAAGATGGCACCCCTATCAAGGGCATCAAGGCAGTAGTGGTGGAGGACTATGGTAATGCAGGGAGTTATCGAATGGACTCAGCTTATACCGACAGCAAGGGTGATTATGTTACCAAGGAAAAGAGCATGGATGGCGCCATCGACTGGGTTCATAAAGAGAAACGACTGAAAGTGATTCTCGAAGATGTAGATGGTGGAGCCAATGGTGGTGAATTTGCCACGGATACCATTAAGTCGGAAAATATCACTGTAAAGCAAGTGGGAAAAGGTGAAGGAACTTGGGATTGGGGCTCTTTTGAGGTTACTGCCAATGGCAAGATGAAGAAAAAGAAGTAGTCGTATGACAAATCCAGAATCTTTATCCCTTCGCCGTCGCTTGGCATTGGAGATAGCTCGAAGTCTTTATCAGCAGAAGGTGAAGGAGCATCCTTTGCGCCAACTCTTCTGGGAGTGTACCCTGCGCTGTAACCTGCATTGCCGCCATTGCGGAAGCGACTGCAAGGTGAAGGCAGGGCAGCAAGACATGCCTCTGGCAGACTTCTTGCGAGTACTAGACAACATTAGGCAGCATACCGATCCTCATCAAGTGTTTGTCATCGTAACGGGTGGCGAACCCTTGATGCGTGAAGACATTGCCCAGTGTGGCGCAGCCATCTATCAGAAAGGTTTCCCTTGGGGTATGGTGACCAATGCCCTATATCTTACTCCTCAGAAATTCAATGATTTGCTCCGTGCTGGTCTCCATGCCATGACCATCAGTATGGATGGCTTGGGCGAGGAGCACAACTGGATGCGAGGCAACAAGTATAGCTTTGATATGGTTTCGCAGGCGATAGATATGCTGGTGGCTCATCCAGAGATTAAGTTTGACATCCTCACCTGTGTGAATCGTCGCAATTATCCCCACCTCTCTGCCATCAAGCAATTCCTGATAGATAAAGGTGTCAAGCACTGGCGAGTCGTAGCCGTATTCCCAGTGGGTAGGGCAGCAACCGACCCCGATATGCACCTCACTCCCGAAGAATACCGTGGTATCTTAGACTTCATCAAGCTTACTCGTAAGGAGGGCTTGATAGATTGCAGCTACGGCTGTGAGGGCTTCATGGGCAATTACGAGGGCGATATCCGCAATCATTTCTATTCATGCCAAGCTGGCGTAACAGTTGGTTCCGTTTTGGTGGATGGCTCCATCTCTGCCTGTGCCAGCATCCGTTCCAATTATCATCAAGGCAACATCTATCAAGATGATTTTATGGAAGTGTGGCAGCATCGTTTTGCCCCTTATCGCAACCGAGAGTGGATGCGCAAGGATGAGTGCGCCCAGTGCCGCCACTTCCGCTATTGCCTAGGCAGTGGTATGCACTTGCGTGATGATGAGGGAAGGCTCATCATGTGCCCGCTGCATAGGTTGAAATAAGTTTTTTTATTAGATAAATTTATTCAACCGTACAGGCGAAATTGTTTTTAAGACTAGAAGAAAGTTCCGTTCAAAATCATTGAACGGACATTCAAAACAATTGAACGTACATTCAAAACAATTGAATGGACATTCAATGTCACTGAACGAAACTTTCTACTAACTCTAGAAACATTTTCCTTTAAAGGTAGATAGTAATTCCTTTAAGGGAAGAATTATGTCGAACTTAAGGACATTGATGTCTGAAAGGATGTTCTTTTTCTTATTTTATAGGGTGATAGTAATTTTATGGGATATTGATATCAGCTCAGATTGGCTAATAATTACTAAAAGTTACCCTAAGGTAAGTTACCTTTGGGTAACTTTTTGTATATTTGCAGGTGGTACGAATGTAATAAAGCAGATAAAACGAATTTAATAAGAAGAATATGGCAGTATTTCAATCTCCTTTTCAGTTTGGTACTTTGGCTACCGAAGAGAATTTTATCGACCGAACGGAAGACAGAGCTTTGCTCAAGCAACTCCTGGCTTCCCATATCAATGTGATGCTCATTTCTCCACGTCGATGGGGAAAATCATCGCTTGTCAAGAAGGCGATGACGGAACTGAGTGCGGAAGATAAGGTGGTAAGAATCTGCTATATAGATGCTTTCAGTATCGGCTCGGAAGCTGAATTCTATCGCACTTTTGCCAGTCAGGTCATAGCCTGTGCTTCTTCCAAGATAGAACGTTGGATAGAGGATGCCAAGAAGTTCTTGACGGGTGTAGTTCCACAGATAGTAGTTAACGATCAGATTACGGATTTTGTGGCTTTCGACCTGAAGTTTGTGCCGCAAGAAAGAGATAAGATGGCGATTCTCCAATTGCCTGAGTTGCTGGCGAAGGAAAAGGGAATCAGGATTATTGTGTGCATTGATGAATTTCAGCAGTTGGCTAATCTGCCGGAATATAAGGATATGGAGGGCAAGATGCGCTCAGTATGGCAACAGCAGCAGTTGACCTCTTATTGCCTTTATGGCAGCAAGCGTAATATGATGCTCAACATCTTCAACAATTCTAACAGTCCGTTTTATCGTTTCGGACAGGTCATCTTCATGCAGAAGATAGCCAAGGAGCATTGGGTTCCTTTTATCTTATCATCTTTTGAGAAGACCGACAAGCGAATTTCAGAATCTTTTGCCAGCAGGATTTGCGATGTGGTGGAGTGTCATTCCTGGTATCTGCAGCAGTTGTGCTATTTTATTTGGAGCTTTACGGTTTCTGAGGTGACGGAAGAAGTGTTCTCTCTTGGTCTCAAGCAGGTATTGAACATCAATACCCCGATGTTTCAGAACGATACGGAAAATCTCAGTTCTACCCAGATAGAGATGCTCAAGGCGATAGCTGATGGTGAGCAGCATTTCTCATCACAAGCAGTGAAGCAGGTGTATAATCTGGGTAATCCCAACACGATAGTTAAGAACAAGAAGATTCTTCAGAACAAGGATATCATAGAGAAGCAGAAAGCTGATTTTGTATTTGTTGATCCGGTCTATCGTCTGTGGTTTAAGGAAGAGTATTGCTAAAAGGCAGAAAAGGTTCTTGGTGACACCAGTGACACTTATGACACTTGTTTTCTAAAACTTTCTTCACGCGGGCGGGCAGGAAATATTTTTCTGAAAAGCTTCCCGCCCGCCTACGTGAGAGAGTTTTTAAGAAAACCCTGTCACCAGTGTCATCTGTCATTCTTAAGTAAGTTACTTAACTCTCTCAAGCAAGTTACTTAATCATCGTAAGTAAGTTACTTAGCTATCGTAACCAAGTCACTTAGCTATCCTAAGTAAGTTACTTAGCCGTCATAAGCAAGTCTCTTTTACCATTGGAATTAATCATCTTTCTGAGCTAATTATCAGAAAAAGAAAGAAAATCCGTGAGAAACAGTGAATAACCGTGAGAAACCGTGAAAGGCGGATTCTCAGGGTTGTATCTTTGCATTGTGATTCAGAAAGGACTACAGGCAATGCGCAGCGCTACTTAACTTTGTTCAGATGAAAGTTCTGCTTTTTTCTAATTTTATAGAGACATTCTGTTGTAGTTTCTTTATTTTTTCGTACTTTTGCAAAAAAAGAGGGATGAAAGGGTAAGTTACCAATACTAATAAAAGTTAAAAGTGCGTTTCTTTAGTTTACTCAATGGTAAGAGTTGCGTATTTTCTAATAAGAATAAGTATGTAGGAAACATATATAAGAGATATACAATGGAAAAGAAAATGATAAAACAAATGATGATGGCGTTGCTTTTGGCGATGATGCCTTTTGCAGCAAGCGCACAGGAAACTCCTGTCGTACAGGAACAAGCAGATAGTTTGCTGTCTCCTAGTATAATGGTGAATCGACATTTCTATGTCAAGGATTTGCCTTTGGATGTATCGAAGGTGAAGTATATGTCAGCCATCAAGTATGGAGAAAATGGCAACTTGATGGTTTTTACGATGTATCCCAACTTTACTATGCCTAAGGAATGGGAAAAATATGAGATACCTCGCAGTAGAGTGAAATCTCTATCAGAGATAGAAGACCGAATAGAGACTTATCAGCAGATGTTGTCTTTGACGAGGCATAACGAGAATGCTGACGCATTGAGTGGCAAACCGTTGCCAGGTTCCTTTGCTTTGCACGATTTGAACGGAAAACTTTGGACAGAACAGTCGCTCAAGGGACATAAGGTAGTAATCAACGCATGGTATTCAGGCTGTGGACCTTGTTTGCGAGAAATGCCTATCCTTTCGGAGTGGAAGAATAAGTATCCTAATGTGATATTTCTCTCTGTAAACTTCGAGAAAGCTGATAAGGTAAGGAAGATAACGGAGGCACGTGGCTTCAATTGGACTCATCTTTATGGTGATAATTATTTCGTGAAATTTGTTGGCTCAGGCGGTTTCCCTCTCTTCATCGTCCTAGGTGAGGATGGCTTGATACGTTATATGGTGAATGGTACCAATGAGAAGATACGTCAGGATATTTTAAACGTTATTAATAAGCAGTAAAAGCCAAAGGGGGCATGAACACAAAATGCCCCCTTTGGCTTTTACTACTTATTCTATACTGCTAAGATTATTCTTCATCATCCTTGTTGTCTGCCACAACCTGCGGACCTCTTACCTTGTCCTTCAGACTCAGACCCTTCTTGATTTCGATGTTCACACCATCGCTCAATCCGGTGGTTACTTGCTTGCGCTCGTAGGTCTTCTTCTCGCCGCTGCCCTTTACGATATAAACAAAGGTGCTGTCGCCGCTGAACTCGATGGCACTCTCCGGAACGGTGATCACGTGGTTAGCCTTTGCCAATACTATCTCGGCATTGGCGCTGTAGCCGGAACGGATCTTGCCGCCCTTTACAGAGCGGACGGCTGCCTTTACCTCAAACTGGTTGGCACCATTGTTCTCTACAGCCTTTGGAGAAATGTACTCCAGGTCGGCATCAAACTTCAGGTCCTGCATTGCTCCGATGGTAATCTTCATCGGCATTCCCACTACCAGATTGCCCACTTCGGTTTCGTCGATGTTGCCACGGAAGATGAGGTCGTTCATGTTTGCTACACTGGCGATGGTGGTTCCGTCATTAAAGGTGTTGGCAAGAATCACGGAGTTACCTACTTTGACAGGAATATCGAGGATAATTCCCGAAATGGTAGAACGGATGAGGGTGGAAGAGGCGCTGGCGTTGCTCTTGGAAACACCATCACGAACTACTTCGAGTGCATCCAGGGCGGCAACCTTCTCCTCCTTTGCCTGTTGCAATGACTGTTTTACCTTATCAAACTCATCGGCGCTGACCAGCTGCTTCTTGTAGAGCTGTTCCTCGCGACCATAGTTTACCTGTGCCTGCTTCAGGTTAATCTCGGCAAGGCGCACACGAGCCTGCGCCGAACTGAGCTGCCCCATATCCGGAATCACCTTTACCTTGGCGATTACCTCGCCTGCCTGCACGAAGTCGCCTGCCTGCTTGCAGATTTCGGTGATGATACCGCTGATCTGAGGCTTTACGTTCACCTCGTTGCGAGGCTCAATCTTACCCGTAATCACCGTGGTTTTCAACACATCGCCCATCTTTGGGGTAAACTCGGTATATTCCACAGGCTTAGGCTGTGATTTCTCATAAAGGAACACGAAGGTTCCGATGAAAATCAAGGCCTGTCTCTTATACACATCTCCGAGCCCACGAGACTAGCGCTCATCTCG
>ENA-OZRV01000028-OZRV01000028.1-human-gut-metagenome-genome-assembly--contig:-NODE-28-length-21523-cov-12.385038_pt1 | contig 21523 bp, 21 predicted proteins | sample MGYA00243273_ERZ653953 | MGnify/ENA primary metagenome ERZ653953 (study PRJEB26926, sample SAMN06164449) | human gut metagenome | biome: ENVO:00009003; feature: ENVO:2100002; material: ENVO:00002003...
AGGTTTCTGTCCCCCGCTAACGGGGGAACCGAAGGGGGTGTAAAGACCATTGAAGGTAGGTTTTCGAAAAGATACCCCCATCAACCTCTGGGTGAAAGAAGTAGTTATTTCTTGTTCTTCATCCTCCAGAAGAAATGCCATGTTCTGAAGATTGGCTCACTTAAAGCCTCGGCAGGATAATATCTTACGAAGTGCATATTTCTCCATATCTTCAGGAAGTATTTCTTTGCCATTCCTTGTTGCGTGAAATGCCCATACTTGGTGAAGTGACGTCCAAAGTTGCCGCCCTCAAGAATCTCTGCCAGCAACAACTTTCCTCGCTTTTCATCCATTGGCACTAACATCTTATTCTCAGGCAATCCAATCACCTCATGAAGGACAAACATCACAGCACCTGCAAACTTCCACAATCCAAGATGTTTCAATTTTCTCTGCAAAGTATCCCTAATCACTAATAACTCATCATTATTCACTACATAGTAGTAATCAATGATTTGCCTCATTCCAATCCCCTCATCGAAGAAATGGTGATAAAGATGGCACAGTTGATAAACAACATTAAATGCCGTCGTTGGTATAGCAATTTCTCCAATACCATCTGGTAGGCTAACAACATTTGAGCATTGCAAATCCGCATTCCGTTTGAACCACTTCTGCAAACGTGCATTATAGATAGGATTATTCATTATACCCGGGAAGAAATGTAGTTCCACCGGCACCCCGTCAAACGACGTCTCCAAATGATGGAATCTAATATCATCACCAATTTCAAAATGAGTCTTAGCATAGTCTGTTATATCTTCTCTGCTTGCATTCACCCAAGCATCAATATCTCCAGGAGTACGGGAATAAGGATTCGGATACATCAAGGCATTGCCTTGTCCTTTCAAGATGCAGCATCGCAAACCATCTTTTCTAAACTTTGAATAGAGTTTAGCAGCAACTCCATTCACCTTTACGTTCTGTCGGCGTATCTGTTGCGCATTCCCCATCCAGTTCATCAGCAGTTCCCTCCCTATCGGGTTCCGCTTCAACTCCTCAGGATACTCCTTCCCCAATCGCTCTATACCATCAAAGCAAAGCCCCAGCAGAGCTTGCTTTGAAACAAAGGAATACAGCTTTTGCCAGTCTATACTAGCAACGACATTGCTTATATTCCTCTTATATCCTAAACAATACTGCAGGATAACAAAAATATCATTCATCATATTTAAAAGCTACTTGTCTCCAGCAAGTTCCTCAAACATTTCAATATGTTGATCAACAACTCTTGAAATATCATAATTCTCTATTACTTTCTTCAAAGCCTTGGATTTCATTTCTGCAGCTTCCTTTGGATGGCGATATAACCAGAGAACCTTTTCTGCGGCATCTTTCGGATTATCCATTTCCACCAACAGACCATCAACACCATCATCTACCAATGTAGGGATGGCATCAATCTTTGTGGCAACCACATTCTTCTCAGCTGCCATATACTCAACAACAGCCAATCCGAATCCTTCCCACCTAGACAAGAGCATCGCCACATCAAATACTTTCAAATAGCTATATGGCTCGTCAGTCCAACCAGTTACGACAAGTTCCAAACCATTTTCCTTGGCAAAGGCCTTGACTTCTTCCTCTTCCTCACCACTTCCTACTATGATGAAAGCAGAGTTAGGAATCTCATCATGAATCAACTTGGCTGCACGGATAAACACATCAGGCGCCTTCTGTGGAGAAAGTCTTCCAATCATACCTACCACAAAAGCATCTTCCGCAATGCCAAGTTCACTTCTAGACTTAGCAACAGCATTCTTTACAGCACTCACATCAATACCATTCGGAATCAAAGCAAGCTTATCATCCTTAGCAATGTGTTCACGCTCTGCCGAAGCCTTTTCAGCCTTAGAGATACAAACTATCTTATCCGTGCAAGGAGATAATATTTTCTCCAAGCACAGATATATTATACTTTTCAGTTTCATCTGATTAAAATTTACTTGATGTTAAAAGCCCAACCATGAGGATTGTAAACAACCTTACAATGTAAGCCTATGGCAGCCATACGCCCTAAACCTCCTGCAAAACTGCTATGGCAATACAGAATATCAGGATTGACTTTTTTGATTTCCTGGCGAATAGCTCTAACTTTAGCAATCACTTTCAAAGGTGAGAATGATTGCATAAGATCCATTTGCTTAACACCATCCACCATCTTGCTATATGTACTTTCATCATAATTGAGAGAACAGATGAAATACTGCTTTATTCCCTTTTTCTCCAATCGTGGCAGGAGCATCTGGAGATAACGCTCTACACCCCCTGCACACTCTGCTATATGTAATAACTTCATGTTATTTTATTTAATATTAAATCTCAACATAAATATATCCAACTGCATCACATCAGTGAACTCAAAGATAATCTCGTTTCCACGTGCAGACAGTAACATCGTTTTAGCTACTTCTCGTAAATACACTGACCAGTTTTTATATCTCTAATTATAATTAGTCTTCATCAGAATCAATACAAACATTATCCAATCAACAGATTACATACACTACTTCGAACATCATGCAATAACCTTTTGATATCAGCAATACTTATTTTCTTCTCGTTTGGGATTCTTCTGCATTCATCCATTTTTACTTTTTTAAGTATTACATCATACCTAATCAGATAAGTTGTATTCTTAATATCAATATAAAAGCAGTTTGTATCACTTTTTGCAAGAAAGAAAGGTACTGCAAATTCAACCAACTGCATGTCCGTAAATCCATGAATCATAGCTTCTAAAATCTTTTCTAAAGGCTTATCCGACAATAAAAAGCGAAGACAAACTAAAATTCTCACCCAGGGAGTGTCAGTTGGTATTGTATATTCACCACCCAGCCATCTATTTCTGAACAGAGTATAAATATCTATATCAAGAAACTCTTTACTACGCCTTACAGATAGTTGATAAATCGCTAATGGAACAGAAATTCTATCATTAGTATCACTAGAAAGACTTTGGTCTAAATTTAAAACTTCTTCTGTTTTGCAGATATCAAAGATTTTTTGCCTAACTTGCCAATGCGCTTCTTCTCTTATAGAATACGAATAGGGCAGGGTATTCAGAAACTTATTCATATACCCATCATAGTTCGCCTCTTTGCCATAGAAATGGTGGAAGAGATGACGTGCTATCTCGTAATCCATCACAAGGATTATCTTATCAAAACCGAACTTGTTACCATGAGGAACCTCCGAATAATAGGGATTATCTACCTGAGAGGACAAGACATTCATGATGCGGAAGAGATGAGCTGGATCTATTCTGTCCAAATCTTCAATAATCAAAACAGACTTAGCCATCATCTGCTCTAAAGACTTCTGGATAAGACAAGTAAAGGCATCACATTCGCTGATACTACCCGACTTCCCATAAAATCCATTGAGGTAATCATCTACTACATGAAGAACATCTTGTTCTTTACGTTTTTCATCAATCGTAGAAACAAGCCCCTTCAAAGCCTTATACCCTTCTTTCAAACCTTTTACAGGAATGATTGAAGCAACAAAGTCGCCTAACTTTAACAAAGATTCTTTGTTGCATACCGCATCAAATATCTTATCATACCCCTCTTTAAAGTCATAGATACGATTATCCTTTATGAGTTGAAACAGAATATCACGCTTGATATACTCAATGACATCCCGATTCTCCTCAACCACGTAGTTTACAGGATGGAGAGTGATGAAATAGTAATCATTCTTCTTTTCATCATAGCTTTTTATGAACTCATTCAGAAAGTAAGACTTACCATCTCCAAACTTAGCAGAGAATATGATTCTACTCTCATTCTCAAACACTTGCTTAAAGTCTTGAATGTTTTGAGAAATATCAATTGTGTCCATAATGTCTTTATCTTTTCACTTCCCCCACCATTTTCTTCACCAACATACGGAATTGCTTATAGATGCCCAACTGTAACATTAAGATTCTAATATGCTTTTCCATTTGGGTTCTGAAAGTAACAGGAAAATATTTATCGAAACACTCCTTAGGCGAAAGCCTATCTAAGTCTTCAAAGAATGCTGTGCGTCTAGGATTGTTCTTTGGCTGAGCAGTCAACTCATGCACACCAGCTATCAGCTTATCAACTCCTACCTCTTTTATATAGGCATCAGTTTCTATGGCTTTCATGATTTCTTCAGCCTTAGCAGAATGAACAAGGACTTTAGTTACACCTTTATCATTATCCAACTCCTTACTATACTGGTACACCTCGAAGCAATCCCATATTGTGAAATCTGTCACACGATACTGCTTCTTGAATCTACAAGCATAACAACTTGGTCGTACATTGATGCCAGAGAAGAACGAGCGAAGCCAAGGATCGGTATCAATACCTGCATGATAAGAACCTTTCTCTGAGTCGAAACTCATATTCGAGTACTTATATCCATAGAAATTCTTATCTCTAAACTTCAGATTCTTTAAGTCATCTCCGTATGTCAAGCCTTGATATTCTATATATTTACGTAGTACCTTAGGCGAAGGAACCGCTCTACAAACCACATCTACGATAATCAAATTATCGTATGGCTTTCTAAGATATGATACCAAGCCTTCCATCTGGCAAGGAGTGCCACTAAAACATACCAAACGACCTTGCTTCAAAAATTCCTTAGCCTGTTGATATGTATCCCCAATCAGACTCTGTACATACTTACTATTTCGGAACTTCCATAGTTCATCCTCGCTTTCTATAAAGATGTGTCTTGCCTCATTATGCTCATTGAGAGCAGCTCCGAAAACTACACCACCTTGTTTTAATACATATTTGGCTATAGCAGTATATGCCCCTCCAGATGTACTTTCCGAAAGAACCTTAGCATCTTTGTTTTGAAGCAGATAACCTTTCTGAGGCTTTTTCTCCTCAGGTTTAACATTAATAATTGGACATACCTTCTCACACAGATGGCAGTCGATGCAAGAATCCATATCCACCTGAGGATATCGGAAGCCTTCCTTATCCTCCACCATCGAAATGCTATGTTTTGGGCATGCGTTTTCACAAGCCCAACAGCCACAACAATCTTTCTTATCTTTAATCTCTATCATATTTGATACCAGATTTATCTAATGCATCAAAAACAAAGTTCTTTGTAAACTGGCGCAATTCCGCCAATTTCTCATGAACTTTCTTGTAGTCTATATCCATAGCCAGCATATCCTTTGGCTCTTCATCCCCCTTCAGCAGGCGGTTCTCCTCTCCTACCAATGAGAGCAGTGAATAGATGCGACCATTTGTAGAAACAATACTATCGTTGTTATATCTGCGGAATGTGAAGAACTTCTTGGCATGAAGCATAGAGAATACAGAGCAATGGAAAGAGTCGGTAAATACATACTCAGCATCACGAATCAATCGGATAAACTCCTTCGGACCAACATTGTATGGAGCCTCGTCTGGGAAATTCTCATCACTGGCGATAAACTCATCACAATGCTGCAACTGTACAATCTTATATCCCGTCAAAGCCTTGACCTTCTTAACAAACTCACGCTGAATAGGATTATTACCTAAGAAATAGCAGAGCAGATATTTCTCCTTTATGAATCGCTCCTTACTGATGCCTTCACCCCATTCTTCTGCAGAAAACAAAATCGTAGGATCACATACCACAGGTACATCTTTTCCTATCAAATTCTTAATAAGCTTTTGACCACTTACCTCACGAACAGAGCAATAGTCAATACGAGGTAAGAACTCCTCAGCCAATTTTGCCTGTGCAGAAGGCAATTGAGATATACCAAAACTTGTTGCAAGTGCCATCTTTGGCACCTCTCTTGGCACAAAGTTCAAGGTATAATAGTTGGCTGCAATATTGGAAGGTAACCAAAGCTGATCACTACCAACTACAAACATCTGATAATCATTGGCAGCCTTGCCCAGTTCAGCCAAAGAACCATAACGCTTCGATAGATGAAATTCATGCTGAGCGAAGGTATCAAACATATTATATCGCTCCACAAGATGTGAAGCATAGGTATGATTACTTTTCTTAGCTATCACCTTCTTTACCGTGGCCCATTTATCCTTGATGGTATTGGCATCAAATATCTTACTCAAAAAGTACTTATATTTTGCCTTGTTGATTTCACCCTTTAGGCCATCAATCATGATGGTTTCATTAGGAACATGAATATCATCAAAGAACTTCTGAGTGGCAAAAGCCTGGAGCTGACTTCCATAATTAGGCTGGAAGTAGCAAGTTACAAGTGCTATTTTATTCGTCATACCAAATATCAATAATTATATTTACCTCTTTTCAGCATAAACTGTTTTGCTCTACCAAATATATCAAGAACGAAATACATTTTAATCTTAATAAAAAATAAAGCAATTTTTCTGAATTTATCAACTTCGTTATAAGAAGCTTTTTTAATCGCTTCTTTGAATAATAAATTCTCGTCTATTATTCTAGCAAATTTCCTTGTCCTTTTCACAAGCGAATCTGTATTTGCTGGATGAAAGTAAGTATTCATTGCCATTGCTAAAATAACATATATAGCCTTATCATACATAGGCTTTCGAAAATCTTCTTTATTACTAAAGGTAGAAATATCTTCCTCCATAACTTTAAGACAATCGATGATACATTTAACATTAGCTTCACTTACACTTTTTGAAATTGAGGTAGGATTATATCTATAATGATAAAAATACTCATTAATAAATAAAGCCTTGTGCGCATAATAGAACGAACGCATTGCAAAAATATTCCCCTCTAATCCTTGTTTTGTTCTAGAATCGTGGGTAACATTGTATTTTTTTGCAAAGTTCATTCTCACTAATCTTATAACAGGAGAAGAAACTCCTAAATTATAAATCAAGGTATCAACCGCCAGTTGCTTACACTCTACGGAACCATATACATGAGTATAATCATCACATTTCCATTCTAACTTACCAGTTATCTGCTGCCCATTAACCTCATGAACAAGTTTCCAAAAAACGACATCAATATCTGTATGAGTATCTAACTGATGAACGATTTTCTCCATCATATCGACATCAAGCCAATCATCGCTATCCATAAAACAGAACCAATCACCTGTTGCTATTTCATAACCAGCATTGCGGGCAGAAACCAAGCCTCCATTTTGCTTATGTATAACCTTGATGCGATTATCTTTCTTAGCAAAATCATCACATACTAATCCACAATTATCTGGACTCCCATCATCAACCAAAATAATCTCGATATTAGAATAAGTCTGATTTTGCAAACTAATAATACAATCACGCAAATATTGCTCCTGGACTTTATAAACAGGCGCTATGATAGAGATTAATGGATTACTCATTATTTTAAAATTAAATCTTTAGACAATACTGACTTAAGCTTCCCTTTGACTTCTAAAGAATGGATGTATACACACAAAGCTTCGAACTTTTCCCATTCCCAAGAATACAAATCATGCTCCAATGGGTGTCCTTTCTTACATATACTATGAAGTATCAAAAGGCAATCAGTTTTATTTTCTATTGCTTTATTAACAATATATTTAATTTGCTCAAAACTGTTATCTAACAAAACCGGCACACCATGGAGGAAATACCCATCTTCAACTATATTTGCCAAAGTATTCTTATAAGTAATATATAAAGGCCATTTAAAACCACAGATTCTTGAAATTTTTCGAATGTAACGATAAACAGGCGAAAACTTATCATAAACCTGGCTTTTGCGGACATACAAAAAATTAGCTCCCTTGAATTTATTCAGAGGATTCTCATTTAAATCCAACTGAGAATGAGGACTTGCAAAACCGAGTTTCTCATTTGTACTTAACCACCCCTCCAAAATTCGCTGACCTTTAACAATATCATTAAAGTCATTTACGTGAGTATGGCTATGCCCCGCAATTTCTACATTGGCGTCAGCATACAACTCTAAAACCTGATTTTTTGTCATTGCAGGACAATCACCAGCATCTGTAGGGGCGGAGTTCTCTACATAAGCCGTTGTTACATTCAAAGTACATTTCACACCATACTTAGATGCAAGTTTAATAGCATCATACTCATCAAAACGAGCATCATCAAATGATAAAACTATTCTTGTCATAGAAATTTTATATTAAAAATATTATTCTACATTTTCTTTCGGAGTAGCTTGACTTCTTAAAGTACCAAACTTAATAAGATTAATCAATCTTAATATTAATCTTAAATCTCGGATTCCTAGAAATGTCCAAAACTTCTGTTCCATTCTAAAATACCAAGGCAACCAAGAGCCAGCGAAATGATGAATAGTAACAGTCTTTTCTGTAGACATAATTTTACCTGTATCATGATTTTTGGGACTAAAATATTCCAACGGGAAAACAGGAATCACAAGATTATTTGTTAAATCAATGGCCTCAGAAATACTAGTTACATCAAATAATTTATACCCATTTCGCTCAAGACATCTTTTAATCACACCTGGTAGGGGCTGAATTTTAAAAGTACCATCTTGATTAATAAATTTACGAGTATCATAAAAATCCAAACATTTTTTTATCCATGGAGAGTACCTTTCAACCCCAAAAGCAGCAACTTCTAAACCTTTAGCCTTGCTATTTTCATAACCAATCATGGTAGCAAGCCCTAAATAAGGATCAAAAGGCTTTACAACCTCAACATCCATATCTAAATATATGCCACCATAATGATACAGGGCATAAATGCGAATATAATCCGCAGCAAATGCATATTTCTTATTACCAAATGCATCGCTAACCCACTTTGACTTCTCTTTAGGAAATCTTTCAAAATTCCAAAGCATGAACTCATAATCTGGAAGATATTTTTTCCATGAGTCCATACAACTCTTTAAATCATCTGGTATCGGGTCATTACTGAGCCAACAATAGTGTATAATTTTGGGTATCATATTCTTATAACATTTTTAATATGCTTAATTTTATCCTTAGCAGTGCCATATTGGATTGGCATTTCTAATACAAAAAATAGAACATATAATATCTTAAATAAAAATTTGAAATAACGTGCGGCGAATGGTTTTCTATCTTTAGTAAAGTACATAAACATTGAATTCATTACCATTTCCCTACGATTAAACGTTTTTCTTCGATCACTTCCACCAACAAGATGAACAATAGATGGTCCTGTGATTACAACATTCTTATACCCAGCTTTCTGCCATCTACGAGCCATTTCTGCATCTTCATAATACATAAAAAAGTCAGGATCGAATAAGCCATACTTTACACAAATATCCCTACGTAGAAAAACATCGGCACCAGTTACAAAATCTACCTCAATAGGATAGCTTATAACATTCGGGTTAAAATATTTTTTTAGCTTCTTCTCCAAACCGAGTTTATGTTTAATTGGAAAGATCAACCATTCATAGAAAGAATTATAGAACGTATGTCTATCCCCATAAGAATGAATATAATTGTTATGTCTATCAACAAGCATACATCCACAACTAGCAATCTCGCTACTTGCATTCTCCATATAATCATAAAAGATTTTAATAGCATTATTTCTGAGTAAAGTATCAGAATTTAGCAAAAACAAATATTTACCTTTTGCTACTTTAGCACCTAAATTATTTGCTCGTCCAAAACCTATATTTGATTCACTATAGATATAATGTATACGTGGAACCTTTTCAAAGAATTCCTTACTTCCATCTTTAGAAGCATTATCTACTAAAATGATTTCATAATTGATACCTTGGGTATATTTTATAATACTTTCAAGGCAATCATTTGTCATTTTAAGGGTATTATAAGTAACTATAATTATCGAAACATCAATCATATTATATATCATATTTCTATTAAATCATCAGCCAAATCTCTAAATATGTTTGTTTTAATGACTTTTACAGTTTTATCATTTGCAATTATGCTTTTTGAAGGAATTTTTGAACAATTAGAATTAAGCTGTGTTCCAGCTGCTATAGTAATAAAGTCTGATGTAGATGTATTTTTTAATACAATACAATTGTTACCGAACCAATTGTTATTTCCTATCACTATTGGACCATATCCTTTATTTTTTGTACCAAATAAATCTTTCATACAATGAAAATCAGTATCAATAAAGAGACAATCCCACCCAACAGAAACTTTCTTTCCAAAACTTATATTGTGATAACACGCAATTTTTAAAGATGAAGTTGCAGAAAAATTTCTGCCAAACTCCAAATAGCCTTTTGAGCCAATTGATAAGTAAGAATCATTTCCAATACAACAACTTCCATTAAACACGATTGTTCCATTATTATCTATCATTATGCCTGTTGATGGATATAAACAAACTGTATCAAAGCCTAGTCTAATCATACCAAATTTTACCCCCCCCACAATTATCACTTTTCCTTTTAAATTCTTAAACTGAGGTTTAAAAAGAAGAATTGGCAGGTGGATTGCCTTATTAAAAGGAAGATAATGAAAATTGAAGTATATAATTTTTAAAAAATATGGTAAAATTGAACAAAGTTTTTTTATTATCTTAAAACTATTTAAAAAATTCATTTTGTAATTTTTTGAAAACTCCAGCATTAACCAAACTACATTTTACATCGTCTGGTAGTTCATACTTATATTTATTTTTCTTTCGCTCAAAATATAGCCAGTTTTTAATTTTAAACTTAAACGAATTTTTAAAAAGGATTTGATCACTACCTATCATTGGAACCAATGGTACTTCTTTTATACGTAAACCATTCAATTTCATATAAAAAGGCAACAATCCCTCAGACAAATATCCAAACAATCTTCGAGGTCGAGAATATTCTGAGCTTAAAATATACTTTTCCAAATCAAAAAGAATTGAAAACTGCCATTCTGCAAACTTATCAAACAACGTTTTTTTGCAAACAAACATATTTGCGGGGTTATAACGGTTATTTTTGATAAAAAAATCATCAATTTCATTCTTTTGTGAAGGAAAACGTGTTATCATATATTGGTAAAAGATATGAACATCTTCATTAACCAAATCATTTTCCCAGCGGGTAAAAATACTCTTTGGATAAGCAACTGAAGAAGCTAAGATAACATCATAACCATCAAGTTCCTCTTCTATGTTATGATTGGTATATTCTGTAGCAAAATATCTTCTATAGTGACATAATCCAACATATTCGCTATGGAGATTTTTCCATGCCCAATATTGGGCAGTAAGTTCACTATAAAAAGGATTCTTCATACTAATGTTATCTCCTATATTATCACTTATAAACCCCAATTCTAAATTAGGATGCAATGCTTTTCCTACATGGATAGGAACATACACATCATTCTCAAAAACTTCAACAGCCTTATGGCAAGCAACTAAAATTTTCAATTTATTCATATTTAAACTCTCCTTTTATTAGATATTTATTTGAGATAAATGTAAAAAAGCCAACAAATATTAAAAGTTTTATATAGTAGGGAGTAAACACCATTTCAGTAAACTGAGATGAGAAAAATCCCATGAATATAGGAAATGCAATAGAAGCATATACCAACATGAAAAAATTTATTTTTTTCCTTCTTTTTTTTGCCCTATTATAAATAAACATAGACAGTGCAGACAAGAGTGATGACATGACAAATACGCCTAACATTCCAAAATCTTTATGAAATTGGAAAAATTGGGTATAGACATTACCTAATTCAAAATTTCCAACAGATTGAAATATTCCATTATCCTTCTTAAAATTCGGGAGAGTCTCTCTGTAGAAATTTACAAAAGTATATTCACCAAATCTTTTGCTTTGGCTATTACCATCATAGCCGTGCATATAAATATCAAAGTTTTTAATCTCTGCACCACAATATTCAGCAAGCATAGCTGTATTATTAGTATCATCAGTTTGCCTACCTAAAAAAGTAGAAAACGTTTTAAAACTGAAAACAAAGACCGCAAAAAGAAGAATTGCTTTCAACAAAAAAGTACGCTTAATCATTTTAGCCTTATAAAAAGACAAAAACATACAATAATATATAATGCCGAAACGAAGTATTGGGCCAACCACACCCCCCTTCGCACCTGTTAACAAACCACTTGATACTACAATAATTAAATGGGCAATCGTTAAATACCTTAGATATTTATAGTTTTTTCTTTTCAAAATTATTATATATGATAAAAACCATAAAGAGAGATACAAAGAGAATTCACTCAGATTTGAGATCCAATATACTATCTTTGGTAGTTTCAACATTTTTTCACCTGACCAATTATCTATTCTTGCTGCAAAAATGAGTTCAGAGAAAGATAAAGACGATCCAAAGGTTGTTTGAAACACCCTTATTTTTATAATATTAGCTATAAACGATAGAAAAACTATAATTAAACAAATTTTGTTAGCTCTATTAACATTAATATTAGGAACAGAAGAAATTATTTTTTGTGCATCATCTTTACCTTTCATCATTAATGCAACAAATGTATAAATTAAAGTTCCACCACCTAAAGCCAACACAGAAGACGGTAGCATTAACTCCATATGCCATTCGGAATAATAACATGTTGCAACTATTGCAGCTATCAACATTCCTATCCCCAATAGAAATGGAGGTGACATAAAATCCCTAAAACTTTTATATGCCACAAATACGTTTAACACTAATAACAAATCAAGAATAAAAATCATTATAATTTAAACATTATTAGAGACTATTAATTTTTTCCATTATTTTTTCAATAATAGGCGACATATCATAATATTGATATTCAGCTAACCTACCACCAAAGACAACATTATTTTCCTGGTCTGCCAAAGCCTTATACTTGGCGTACAAAGAAGAGTTCAATTCATCATTCACAGGATAATATGGTTCCATACCATCCTTCCATTCAGTAGAAAACTCTTTTGAGATAACAGTCTTTGGAGTTTCATATACCTCTTGGCCAAACATCTCAAAATGCTTATGCTCAATAACACGAGTATAAGGAATTTCTCGCTCAGTATAGTTCACTGCCGCATTACCTTGATAGTTAGGTTTGTCTATAACCTCTGTCTCGAATCGGACTGTACGATAGTTGAGCTTTCCAAACTGATAATCATAGAATTCATCTATCTTTCCAGTAAAAACAATCTTGTTGGCAATACCTTCCCAATAAGGACGATTCTCAAAGAAATCTACATTTGTTTTGGTTTCTACGCCTTCAAGTAAACCATCAATCAACTTATTATATCCACCCACTGGAATACCCTGGTACTTATCATTGAAGTAGTTGTTATCGAAGATAAGGCGAACAGGCAGACGCTTGATAATAAAAGCAGGAAGATCTGTACATTTGCGTCCCCACTGCTTCTCTGTATAGCCCTTAATGAGTTTCTCATAAATATCCTTGCCAACAAGTAGCATCGCCTGTTCCTCCAGATTATGAGGCTCATTTGGCAAGTCCAATTCTTCGTTCTTCACTCTTAACTCTTCACTAAAAGAAGCCTTTTGCTCATCAATCTTAGCTTGCGCCTCTTCAGGAGTGGTAACCCCCCACATCTGATAAAAGGTATTCATATTAAAAGGCAGATTATAAAGTTTGCCTTTATAATTAGCAACAGGTGAATTGGTATAGCGGTTAAACTCAACGATAGAGTTCACAAAATCCCACACCTTCTTATTGGAAGTATGGAAAATATGGGCGCCATACTTATGTACGTTGATACCTTCGATATTCTCACAATAGATATTACCACCCAAGTGAGGACGCTTATCTATAACCAAACATTTCTTACCCTGCTTGTGAGCAAGATGAGCAAATGTTGCTCCATAAAGTCCTGAGCCAACTATGAGAAAGTCATAATGTAATTTTGACATAATAATTTTATTTAATTGTCCACTTCATATTTTAAAAAATCCAAGGAATCGTTTATCTCTTCCTCTATTATAGGAGTCACTCTCGAATAATCAATTAGCTTTTGCCATTCTATTCCACCATCATCATTATAATTCTTATAAAGGATACCATAACGTGATAGGATGTCATACATACGTGTATTTTGAGATCCGGATTCAGAATCCGCATTCTTCATTGTATGAACAAACTCTTTTTGGAATTTCAAGGCAAATACTGTTGCATGGAATGAATCCATACAGATGTAAGAAGCATGCTTGAGAAGGTAAACCCACTCATAAGGTCCGGCATCTTGATAGGTCATACCATCACCATATGTTAACTTACGATTGTAACATTCTAAGGCTATTACCTTATCTATGCCTGTAAATTTCTTAACTTCCTGCACCATTCGCTCATACACATCTACACGACTGTCTCCTACGAAATAACAGAATATATATTTCTCTGGCAATTCAAACTCCAATTGAGCTTTATTACCAAAGCTCTCCCATTCATCAGCTGCAAGTAAATAAGTAGGGTCTACTACAAGTTTTACGTCCTGACGACCTAATAAGGAATTCAATAGCTCTACTGAACGTTGTTCTCTTACAGCAATATGAGTGAACTTTTGCAAGTCCGCCTTCATACGTTCCTTCACAGATGGATGAATTTCCACCTGTGAAATACTTGATGAATATGCAATGCACTTAGTTCCATCATTAACAAACTCCAGGAACATCATGGGATTGAAACCGCCGCAGAAAGGATTCCAAATTTGATCACTACCAGTTATGAACATATCTGCATCACAAACAACCTCGTCATAATCAGACATGGTATAAAGACGACGCATCTTGAAATTACCATCACAAAAGGTAAATTTATAAACCTTGCGCTTTTGCAAATTGCCATAATACCATTTTTTTTCAAACCATTGATAACCTGGCATTTTACTAAACATCTTCAATACAGGATGATTTGGCAAGGTCAATACATAAGGAACAGGATTAGCCATCTGATTCTTCCCCTTAGGTTTTACCTTACCTTTAACATAATTAATTTGTTGTTCTGTAAGGAACTTACGTAAAATCCATTTCCCAATAACGCCAATATATCCCTTTATCGTCTGAGGTGGAACTTCTCTTCTATTATAAATGAACTCCACATCATGACCCATTTTGCGTAAGACATAGCTCAACGCATAACCTTGGAGACAAGTTCCGAAATTGGGATGAGGAGCAAAAGTAACTAATTTGATTTTCATGATTACTTTTTTAAGATAGATTTGATATTGTCAATATTAGATTGCCCTACAATATCTTTAATCTCTTTCTTGATAGCTTGCTTTAAAGTAGGAGCCTGAAGATGATTTATCATATATAAAGCCTTATCATCATCATCTGCATTGGTGAATACTTCAAATAATATTGGCTTAACCTTTTCTACCGAAACAAACTTCTTGTAGACTGCTTCAAACTCTTCCTTATTTGAGGCAGAAAGATATTCGAAGCCCAAGTCTTCTGCATAATGCTTCAAGAGTTTATGGGATTTATTACCAAAGTGACCTCCAGCTCCGATATATTTATCAATATCCAAGAAATCACTCTGATGATGGTAGAACTTAAATTCGACACCTACACCATTATTTACTATCATTAATCTTGCATTATTACCGATATGGCGATTGCCAAGGATATTCATGTCGTAAAAGAAAGCCAAATCTCCTGTTACGCAATAATAATAATCAGCTTTCTTTGCTAATGAAGCGCCTATGAAAGAAGAAACTCCTCCATCAATGCCGAAACCACCAGTGTTGCAAGACTCACTAACAATGCTCTTTGAATCAAAGAGATTCCAACTTCTAAGAGAATTTAGAATCCCTAACTGAATAAATGAATTCTGAGGTAGCTCCTGATAAAGTCGCTTAGCTACCCAAATATTTGAAAATGGTAACGTTTCTGGAATCTTAGCATAAAGATCATTATAGGTTTTCATACATTCATCCAAATATGTATGTGGAACATCTTCTGTCTTCAAATTTGCATAATGCATGAAGAATGTCTCTTCATCTAATTCAAAGAGACTATCTAATTTTTTAAAGGTATCATGTAATTCTCCATCAGCAGATACTCTCCAAACCTTTTTAGCACGACCAGCAAGTCCCATAGAAGCATAATCACCAGAAACTTGACCGATATGAATTAGCAAATCTGGGAAAACTTTTCCTATAGAATTTTCCTGCTGTCCAATTAAGCCAGTTACAACTCTAAACTTACCATGATAGTTGCTGGTGTGATCACAGAAAACTACTGCGTCATATTTAGAACAGAAAGAATCTATTGACTTAGTCGTATTATGTGAAAAAGGAACATGGGAGCCAACAAATATAGCAATCTTACCTTCAGGTATTTTGGGACAATCTGTAGTTTTTGAATAAAAACTTATCTTTTTGGCAACAGGCAATTTTTCTACTGGGAACACTGATTTTTTTAAAAAAAAGCCATTGTTAATTTCCAAATTAATATGTACAGGACCTCCACCTCTGCGTGTTGAATTTATCAAAGCCTTATTCGCATCTACAATGCAGCGCCACTCTTGTTCATCGGTTCTTATCTGGTTCAAGAATACACTGCAAATGGCTATATCTTTCTGTATCTGAGTTCTATCAATAGACTGAGGCATCAGATGACCTGTATTTTCGATACGGTCTGTGCCTGTAACAGCAATTACTGGAAGCTTTCGGTAATAAGCTTCCGTCATTGCTGGCAAATAATTTCTAGAAGCTGTTGCGCCTGTACATGTTATTACAACAGGCTCACCTGTTTCTGTAGCTAACCCACATGCCATATATGCAGCAGAGCGTTCATCCACACAGGAATAAACCTCAAAATAATCATCTTGCTGAATACTTGCCACAAAAGGAACATTAACTGTTCCTGGGGAAGCTATCACTTTCTTTATACCATATTGTTTCATTAAAGAAATCAATATCAATGCATTTTTATTAACTGTATAATGTATTTCCATATTTCTTATCCGTTTTTTTCTATTTTTTCACGTGAATAAATTGTCTTTCCATTGTTGCAAACTAATATTTGTCCTGATAGGCATTCCGAGCAATCGGACAACATGAAAGTGGCGACCTCTGCAATTTCCTCAGGTAAATAAGCTCGCTGAGTTGCATTAGTCGAAATAAATAAATCACCATCAGCCTTCACACCTGTCATACTAGAGCATGTGATACCTGGAGAAATAGCGTTTACACGAATTCCATGGCTCGCAAAATTAGAAGCTAATCCTTTCACCATACTATTAATGGAAGCTTTCGTCCATCCGTAAGGTCTGTTATCGGCCAATTCTCCAACCTCAGATGAGATAAAAAGTAAATTTGCCTTTTGACTTTTCCCTATAGCATAATGAATAAATTCCTGAGCCAAGAAAACTGCACTCCTTAGATTCGTATTTATCTGCTTATCAAAGGTATCTTGTGTAACATGGAAGAAATCCTGCTCATGCAGAGAGACACCAACATTGTTAACCAAGCAGGTAATACCACCTAGTATTTCATCTGCATGCTGAATGAAAGATTGGAATGAATTTATATCTTGTACATCAAGAACCAGATATTTACATTTAATTTGTTCTGCACTTTTTTGTAAGCTTTCCTCATTTCTCCCTGTTATAAGAACATCAGCCCCTTCATCAACGAATTTCTTTGCAATTGCAAAACCTATACCTCGACTACCACCAGTAACAATTATCTTACTTCCACATAAACGATTATTAGGCGTTAACAAACTAATCTGCGCATATATAGGCTGACGTTCACCATGAAGCAAGAAAGACAATAGATGTTTAACTTTTTCTTTCATATTTCTATTAAATAATTTTAGCAAAAATTCCATATACTTTAGCCTTTACGAACTTTCGTTCGCCAACAGACAAACCAATACTATATTCAGAAATAGCTATTGTTAATGTACTAACTATGCATACAAGAATCAATCGTAGCCACCCCGCATCCAAACAAAAAGAAATCAGAGCCGGCACCAAAAAGCCTATAGCCATGACTGGCAGCACCTTTAACAGCACATCTTTAAGAAACATACTTATAGGTATTTTTACCATTTCACGCAATAAATATAGTCTAACAAAAAGAAGCATCGTGTAAACCAAGAAATATATCAGATAACTAGATTGTGGCGAAAAACCAAGCTTAAAAGCTATCCAAGAAAGAGGAAACACCAAGCAACCTGTTGTAGTTATAATAATCTGATATTTTTTTATTTTTCCAGTCGCCAACATTGCTGTTACATACGAATTGGAAAAAACAGGCTCAGCAAATATAGAAATTGCCACCCAACCAACAAATGCAATTGTATAATCAGGAACCGTTTTCAACCATATTGTCAAAATAGTCTGCCCTTCCAAAATAATTGGAACCACAAAGAAAAGCATCAAAAAAGCAGAAAACTTTGAACTCTTCACCATAAGTTTATGCATATAGCTTAGGTCTCCATGCGCATAAGACTTGGTTATCTGAGGATTTACTGCAGTCGTAAAGTTATTGACGAATTGCCGTAAGGCAGAATCAACTTGTGTAGCGATACCACGTGCTGCATTTACAGCCACACCAAAATACAAGTTCATCAGAATGTTTACACCTTGAGTATTTAGCAACCAAGCACAATTACCCAAAAAATTCCATCCTGCAAATCCTGTCATTTCCTTCAAATATCCCTTGTCTATGATAAAATGATAAGTACATTCTTCGAAATGCCTCTTACAATATATTCCATAAATAATTCTAATAAGGAGACCAACTAGCACCAACAAAACTGCATAAGATACTAGTCTATCAAATGGAGAAACCAATAACAGGAAGACAATACCCAATTTCAAGATGACCTCCAAGATGCCTATATAGGCAAAAGCTGACATTTTTTCATGGGCTATAATCGCAGCATTATATGGAACACTTAACAAATTGATTACAAATGTTAGTATTGCACATTGGAAGACCCAATTAGCAGCAGGCATTCGACCCTCAGGAATATTCATCTGAGTATTCAAGAACCAAATGCCCAATCCTTCCGCTATCAAGATTATAAAGATAGACATAGCTATCTGAATATTAACGCCTGTAGAAAATACTGTTCTTAACCGCTGTATATCTCCCTTTCCTAATTCAAAAGTTATAAACCTACTGATGGCACTTGAAAGCGATCCACTTAACACTGCGAACATCGCCACAAATCCACCAACCACATTATATATACCATAATCTGTAACTCCCAATGTATTTAATATGACTCGTGATGTATAAAGCGTCACAGCCATCATAAAGATCATTCGGATGTATAGGAATATAGTATTCTTCGCTATTCTTTTATTATTATCTGATGTTTGATTAGACATTTATTATTCTTCAATATTTATTTCAAAGATATATTTTTCCGTTATTCTCACAAATTATTTCATACTAAACATTCAACAAATGAAACAACTATATCAATATCAGTTTTATATTATTTTTCCGTTTCTTAATTTAAGAAAGGCAGGCTCCATACCAAGAGCCGAAAAGTAGCTTAATAAAATAAGCTCCAAGCATTTCACCTGCCATAATTATTTCCTGCTTAAAATTCTAAATTCTTTTTTAATGTTTGTTCTTTCTCTTCAAGTATTGAAAGGAGATACTTGCCATAGTCATTCTTCAACATTGGCTGAGCATTCTCTCTTAATCTTTCTGCGGTAATCCAACCCTGGCGGTATGCGATTCCTTCCAAGCAAGCTACCTTCAAACCCTGTCGCTTCTCCAGGACTTCAATAAAGGTGGATGCTTCAGAAAGAGAATCATGGGTTCCGGTATCGAGCCAGGCAAATCCTCTAGCCATGGTCTGTACCTTCAGCTGCTTATTCTTCAGGAACTCCTGATTAACGGTGGTAATTTCCAACTCACCACGAGCGGATGGCTTGATATGCTTGGCAATATCTACCACCTTGTTAGGATAGAAATATAAGCCTACCACTGCATAGTTGCTCTTAGGATGCTCAGGCTTCTCTTCAATGCTCAGGCAATTGCCTTGCTCATCAAACTCAGCAACACCATATCGCTCAGGATCGCCGACACGATAACCGAAGACGGTTGCCTTGTCGTTCTGCTCTGCATCTACTACTGCCTGATGCAACATCTGATTTAATCCTGCCCCATAAAAGATATTATCGCCTAATACGAGACAAGCAGCCTCATCGCCAATAAACTTTTCACCGATGATGAATGCCTGAGCCAAACCATCAGGAGAAGGCTGCTCCGCATACTCAAACTTCACACCTAACTGGCTTCCATCGCCTAAGAGGCGTTTGAAATCTGGCAAGTCAAAAGGGGTTGAAATAATGAGTATCTCACGGATACCTGCCAACATCAAAACCGATATTGGGTAATATATCATTGGTTTATCGAAGATTGGTATCAGCTGCTTGCTGATACCCTTTGTGATGGGGTACAAGCGTGTACCGCTTCCACCTGCTAATACTATTCCTTTCATCCTTTATAAAATGTTGAATTGTTGGAATAAGGCTGCTACTCATACAAGTTTACATTGATGTCGAACGGACTATCAAAGTCCTTCAGCATAGCATGCTTTGTATCCTTCTCTGAGAGATTGGCATGCTCGGTTGGGATTTTCCAATCAATGCCCAGGGTATCATCGAGGATGCTGATGCCACCATCTGCCTCTGGGTGATAGAAGTTATCACACTTGTATTGGAACACTGCTGTCTCTGAGAGGACTGCGAAACCATGAGCAAAGCCCTTTGGGATGAAGAACTGGCGATGATTGTCTTCTGTCAGTTCTACAGCCACATGCTTGCCATAGGTTGGTGATCCTTTACGAATATCTACTGCTACATCAAGTACTCTACCTTTTACGCAGCGTACCAACTTGCTTTGGGTATAAGGAGGACGCTGGAAGTGCAGGCCTCGCATCACGCCATAGCTGCTCATAGACTCGTTGTCTTGGCAGAAGTGAATACTATGTCCCAGGATTGGGGCAACCTTTTCTTCAAACTCTCGCTCGCTGAAACTCTCGAAGAAGTAGCCACGAGAGTCGCGGAAGAGGCGTGGCTCTATAATGAGAACGCCTTCTATTTCTGTTTTTACTATATTCATTGTTTTTGTTTTAATTTTTGTTCTTATTATAAGATTTTCGAAAACCTACCCGTCCTTCCTTACCGTTAAGGAAGGTATTTTTCTACCTCTCCGTCTCTCCTGCAAGGAGAGCTCCACTTTCTCCCCAAGCCCCTCTTCCTCAGGAAGCGGGGATGTAACCGCCCTCCGGTGCTCGGAACCGCTTCGCTATAAGGTTGTCGGACCATCAAAGGTCTACGCCATGTTTTGCGGGATGGGACCGCCTTGGCATGAACTATGACGGAAAAGCGACACTCTAATTACAAAATATCATTATTACGAATAGATTCAAACATATTAGAACACAATGGAGCAGCTTTTTAAAAATTACAAGCATGCTATTCCATGATTTACCCTCTAAAAGATTTATGACATAGAGAATCGTTTTCTCAATGTCGTTGACGGCATTATAACATACCGTTACTACTGAAATTTTTGGTTGTATCATATTACATCTGTCTCTTATACACATCTCCGAGCCCACGAGACTAGCGCTCAT
>ENA-OZRV01000047-OZRV01000047.1-human-gut-metagenome-genome-assembly--contig:-NODE-47-length-18123-cov-3.988931_pt1 | contig 18123 bp, 12 predicted proteins | sample MGYA00243273_ERZ653953 | MGnify/ENA primary metagenome ERZ653953 (study PRJEB26926, sample SAMN06164449) | human gut metagenome | biome: ENVO:00009003; feature: ENVO:2100002; material: ENVO:00002003...
GATGTGTATAAGAGACAGGCTATAACTGCGAATTGTGTATTATTTAGAGCGGTTATAGCCTTTTTATATTATGAAATGAGTTACTTTGCGCACTATATATAAATCCGGCAAAAGTTACTTTGCGTACTGTATATAGTTTCAGAAATTTACTTCAACACCGTGCCATCTGCAAGAGTGATGGTGTAGCCATTGAAATTGATCGTTCCGTTAAAGGTGCTGTTATCCGATAATGTCATATCAAGTGTGGAGATCGTATCCACAACGATATCACCGTCTAAGGTCTGGTCGCTTGCATTTTTGATCGTAACAGTTGCACCATCCACCCGGAGAGCATTCTCATCATCGCCGGTAGAGTTATAAGATTCATTGCTGTAGGTTCCGTCGGAATCAATCGTATTTGCGCTGTCACCTTGAGTTACTTCGCCTGAACTGCCAAATCCGCCGCCGGGCTGACCTGCGTTGTCACCGTCCGGCTTATCAGGCGGTGTGCCGTTGGAATCTCCCGGCGCATTGTCGTCGTCCGGTTTTTCCGGTGGAGTACCATTCGGATCGGATGGAGCGTTCTGGTCTCCAGACTGACCGGAAGAAGCGTCAGATGCTGTTGGACTGTCATCCGTGGATGCAACAGCTTCTGTTGTTAAAAATTCGCTTACCTGTATGCGCGGTTATAAAACAATCCGTTTCTTGTGTTGAAATACAAAAATGGAAGGATACATTACTATTATGCAGCAAGCCTTTTCTAACGCCGGTTCTTAGTGAGCCGCCAAAGGCGGGGAACTTAGCACCGTTGCGTTAGAATAGAGTGCAAACGTCTTGCGTAATAATGGGTAATGTGTTCTTCCATTTTTAAGATTCGGAAAAACGGATTGTTTTATAACTGTGCGTAAAAAAGAGCACAAAAAAATCGGCGCGACAGGATTTGAACCTGCGACCTCTTCGTCCCGAACGAAGCGCTCTACCAAGCTGAGCCACGCGCCGAAAGAAAATCCATACTCAAATGTATGGTTCCCAACACCTGTATTAGTATAAATATTTCTCCTGAAAAAAGCAAGTGTTTTGTTAGAAAGAATTAAAAATTATAAAAAAGCGTGCAACACTAGCCGTTTGTCCAGTGTACAGTGTACTAAAACAAGTGATATAATGAGTGAATAACCCCGGCAAGCAATTACACAGCATGCCTGCTAGCAGGCGAAGCTGTGTAATTATTTGCCGGGCAAACAGACATGAGCATGAAGGGCGAAAGTCCGGAATGCGAATGGCTGAGGCGATTTCGGGAGTTCGAAGAACGGAGAAATCGCAGATATTCACGGAGAAGAAGGAACAAACGAAAGGACAGCGGTTATGAACGGAACTAGATCAATAGAAAAAGACTGTTATATCAAACCGAAAAAAGCGTGGCGGTTATTAAAGACAGCAGATGATGAGAATGTAACCGCGTACATATATGGAGTCAGTGGAACAGGAAAAAGCACCCTGATCACTCGCTATCTGGGAAAGAGAAAATACAAAATGCTTCATGCAGGAACGATAACACCGGAGGAACTTCAGATTCCGGAAGGAGCGGTGCGGAAGATCATAGTGATCGATGATCTGCATGAGTTGATCTGGGAAGAAGATGATGCAATCCAGGATGCTATTTTCCGGTTGATCGTGAGGGAAGATGTCTGGGTGATCTTGTCAGGACGATGCCCGGTTCCGCCGTGGCTTACCACGATCCGGTTTCGGGAAGGCTTCTACATCATAGATGAAACCATGCTTATTATGGACATGCAGGCTATATTAAAATATGTGGAACAGACACAGATGGTTTTAACAGAAGCCCAGAAGCAGCGTCTGTCACGCGAAACCGGAGGTATGGCATTTGCATTGTGCGTGGCAATGTCCATGTATTATGAACTGGGATATACAAATGGACTGACTGATTCAGAGTATGATGAATATTCCAGAAAAGTAATAGAGCAGATGTGGAATTATCTGGAATTTCATGTATACGACAAGTGGGATATCCGTATGCAGGAATTTTTGATGAAGATATCGATCGTGGATACATTTACGGTTCGTCTGGCAGAGATGATCACAGGAACAAATGATGCAGAAAATCTGATCGAACATGCAAGATGGATGGGTAATTTCTTAGATGAACAGATGGGAGCAAATGGAGAAAAAATCTATAAGCTTCGAGATCATATGCGGTTATCCATGCAGCGCAGGATGCACAGAAAGTACACAAAGGAACAGATAAAAAATGTATATGAAAATGCCGGACTGTTCTATCAGTTAGCTGGTGATCCAATGCAGGCACTTACAATGTATGAGAAAGCAGGTTCAACAGAACGGATGCTTTCTATCCTGATCGACAATGCAAGAAAATCACCAAACAGCGCATATTTTTATGAATTGAAGCAATATTATCTCGCACTGCCGGAAGAGAGCGTGAAAAAAAGTCCGGAGCTTATGTGTGGCATGAGTATGCTGCAATCGCTATTGCTGAATCCGGAAGAAAGTGAACGGTGGTATCAGGAACTGCAGGCATATGCAGACAGTCATCAGGGTAGTAGCCGGAGAATCGCAAAAAATAATCTGCTGTATCTGGAGATCGGATTGCCGCACAGAGGTTCTGTGGATATGGTCAATATTATGAAGCAGGCATACCGGCTGGTATTTGACCGGCAGGCAACGCTTGGAGAATTATCAGTTACATCCAACCAGCCATCAATGATGAACGGCGGCAAGGATTTCTGTGAATGGAGCAAAAAAGACCGCGAACTGGCAGGCAAGATAGGTAAGCTTGTGGAATTTGTCCTTGGCAAATACGGCAAAGGGTTGGTCAATCTGGCATTGGCAGAGAGCTTTTTTGAAAAAGGCGAAGACAATTACGAGGTTGCTGTCCTTGCAAATAAAGGACGGATGCAGGCAGAAGCAGGCGGCAAGATCGAGCAGTGCTTTGTAGCAGATGGAATCCTGGCATGGCTGCATATCATAAATGGAAAAGTTCAGGAGGCAGAAGAGATTCTGCGCAGCTTTTATGAAAAAGCAGAAAAGGAAGGTGCAGAAAAGCTACTTCCGAATATACAGGCATTTCTGATCCGGTGTGCATTGTACAAGGGCGAGTGGTCAGAAGTGAACCGATGGATGGAACAGACGGCAGATGAAAATGTGGAATTTTCGATCTATGAGCGTTTCTTATATATAACGAAGGTGCGGGTATATATCCAGCGTGGAAAATATGATCAGGCATATAATCTGCTAGTAAAGCTGCAATATTATGCAGATGTCATGAAGCGTACTTATATCCGGATAGAATGTAATCTGTTGATGGCGGTTACTTTGTACCGGATGGGAAATGATGACTGGAAAGTGGTTCTTCAGAAAGGTCTTGCAGAAGCGGAAGAGTACCATTTTGTAAGGGTGATATCCAGAGAAGGAGCGGCTATATATCCATTGCTACAGGCATTTCCGGATGACGAAGGTAAGGCAGAGGAGGATGCAGAACTGGTGAAAACACACCGCCAGTATTACAGACAGGTAATGAAGGAAACGGAGAATGTTGCAAAGTCGTATCCGGGGTATCTCAAAGCAGGAAAGGCTGAGGTCCGGTTAAATGAAACCGGTATCCGTATCATTAAACTTCTGGCAGAAGGATATTCCAGAATACAGGTTGCAGAGCAGCTCGATATGACGGAAGCAAATGTAAAATATCATATGGCACAGGCGTATAAAAAGTTAGGTGTAAAAGATAAAGCTGGTGCAGTACTGGAAGCAAAAAACAGACAGTTGATCTGACTCTGATAAGGGAGTCTGGGTTCAATATATTCCTGAAACGTTTAAAAAACGGTAAAATAAGACAGAAAACGGGACATTTTTGTAGGGACTATTGCAAATTGACCGGTATTTTTGTAAACTGATGCTGTATTGGTTTTGGGGACGAATACAAATGGGTTAAGGAGGAAACAAGAATGGATGAGAGAGAAGTATATGGAAATGAAGTCCGGAAACTTCGAGACAGTATGGGAATGAACCGTAAAAAGTTCTGTGACTATTATGGGATTCCATATCGTACCGTGCAGGATTGGGAGGCAGGAAAAAGAAAGATGCCATCCTATGTGCTTCGGATGATGAAGTACGTTGCAGAAAAAGAGCAGATGATAAAGGTATCATAATGTTCTGATTAAATGAAATGATCTGTATGCAGGATAGTCAGAAATGACAGACTTGCATGCAGATCATTTTTTGAATTATAATGTTGTGCAAGTCGGATTTTGAAACGAACAAGGAGATAAGCAGATTTTTATGAAATTAAAGGAATACATACAGACAAAACGTATCATTGCAGATGGAGCGTTTGGTACTTATTATATATCGTTATATGGGGATGGGAGCAGGGCAGAAAATGGTGCAGGACTTTCCAATCTTCCGGAGCTTGCTAATATAAAAGCGCCGGAGCGTGTTATCGGGATCCATACAGAATATATAGAGGCCGGCGCACAGTTTGTCCGGACGAATACATTTGCATCAAATACAAAGAGTCTTTCTGCTGATATGGAAAAAGTGAAAGAGAATATCCGTGCAGCGGTTATGTGTGCAAAAATGGCAGCAGGCAAAGTGGATCGGGAAATTTATCTTGCAGGTGATATCGGACCGATCCCTGTCGAAGGTATGCTGCATTCTGACCGGCTGACACAGGAATATATTGCGATTGGAGAAACGTTGCTCAGTCAAGGAATCGATATCCTGTTATTTGAGACCTTCCCGGAGCTCGAAACGATCCTTCCGGCGGTTACATATCTGAAAGAAAACAATGACTGTACGATCCTGGTACATTTCAGCGTGAATCAGTTTGGTTACAGCAATACAGGGCTGTCTGCAAAACGTCTGATCGCAGAGGCAAATGCCTGCCCGTATATTGATGGTACCGGTTTAAACTGTGGTGTCGGTCCCGGACATATGGAGAAGCTGATCCGGAAGATCGTACCGGACGATACGACATTTCTGTCGGTGTTTCCAAATTCCGGATACCCGAAGTATCTGAACAATCGTCTGACATTCACAGATAATGCAGAATATTTTACTGAGAAGATGGAAGAGATCGCAGCTCTTGATGTCGGTATCTTTGGCGGCTGCTGCGGTACAACACCGGAGTATATCCGAAGGATCGCAGCAGGCATATCAGCCGATCATCCGGTTAGGAAAACAGAAACAGAGGCAGAGAAGATTACTGTCTCTGAGCATCCGGCATATGGATTTATGGAACGCCGTGTGAAAGAGCCTGCCCACAAACTGATCGCAGTTGAACTGGTGCCACCATTGAATGCAAATGATGAAAAGCTATTAGATGCGGCGCATATATTAAAAAATGCAGAGGTCGATGTTGTAACTTTCCCGGATTCCCCATCCGGAAGAACCAGAGCGGATTCCGTATTGATGGCAGAGAAGATCAGGCTGGAGACCGGATTATGTGTAATGCCGCATATCTGCTGCCGGGATAAGAATGCGATTGCAATCCGTTCTACGATCCTTGGCGCGAGCCTGAACCACATCACGAACTTCCTTCTGCTGACAGGGGATCCGGTTCCGATACTGTTCCGTCAGACAACAAAGAGTGTATTTAACTTTGATTCGGTTGGAATGATGAAGATTGTTCAGGAGATGAACAGTGATACATTTACCGGCCATCCGGTTACCTATGGCGGGGCGATCAATCACAACCGGATGAATACCAAGGCAGAAACAGAACGGATCAGAAGAAAAATGGAAGCGGGAGCGACCTTCTTTATGACACAGCCGATCTTTTCAGCCGAGCAGGCAGATATTATAAGGAAGATGAAAAAAGAAACCGGGGCAACGATCCTGGTTGGATTGATGCCCCTTGTCAGCCGCAAAAATGCGGTATTTATGAAAAACGAAATGACCGGTATTGAGATACCGGATACGGTCATAGAACGATACCGGGAAGATATGAGCCGGGAAGAAGGAGAAGCCTGTGGTGTCCAGATCGCCAGAGAATTCATGGCGATGACAGATGATTTTGCAGACGGATATTATTTCTCATTCCCATTTAATCGTGTTCATATGCTGAAGAAGATCTTGAAATAGAAGCAAACATTTTCTCCGGAGGATTGGACAGGTACATGATCGTAAGCATGAGCGTGCAGGCTGCCCAGATGATCGGTTCTGTGATCGCAACACCGAGATAGCCAAGTGCAGGAGCAAGGAACAGAACAGCAAGGATTTTTCCTACCATTTCCATGGTACTGGAAAGAACCGGTACGATCTTTCTTCCCATACCCTGCATTGCACAGCGGAGAACAAATAAAGGCCCAAGGACATAGAAGCAGCAGACGCTGATCCTTATATACATAACTGCCGGATCGATGACTGCCGGGTCATTTGTTCCTGCGATCAGCCGGATCAGAAGCGGGGAAGCAGGGAATCCAATCAGAATGATGATCGTGGTTGCGATCGTATTGATAATGATGCCGGCACGGACACCTGTTTTTACACGGTCGATCCGCTTTGCACCCAGATTCTGGCTGACAAATGTTGTAACTGCATTTCCGATGATATAGAGAACGACATCCAGAATGTCGAAGATCTTTCTGGCAGCCGTATGTGCGGTAATGATATTTGTTCCTAATTTATTGATCGAACTCTGTAAGGTGACAGTACCGAAATTAACGATGCAGCTCATGAATCCCATAGCCAGAGCCGACTGTACCAGATCATTAAAATCTGCACGGGCAACACGGAATTCGTCTTTTTCCGAAATCAGAAAACGACACTTTGTAAATATATAGATAAAACATGCAATTCCTGCGACTGCCTGCGAGATGACAGTTGCGATGGCAGCACCAGCAACGCCTGACTGGAAGACCTGAATGAACAGCAGATCCAGACCGATATTTAATACAACGGATATGCTCAGGAAGATAAGCGGTGTTTTGCTGTCACCGACAGCACGCAGCAGATTTGCGCCAAAATTATAAACAGCGGAGAAGATCAGTCCGGCTAAAATATATTTGACGTAGTTGTCAGCCATATGTATAATTTTCTCAGGTGTATCAAGAAGCACCAAAAGGTCATAGATAAACAGTAATCCTACGATGGTAAGTACAATGGCGGAGACAAGTGTGAGAATGGCAGAAACACCGATGCATTTTCTCATATTTTTCTTATCCTGCGCACCAAAATATCGGGCAATCGGTATGGACAGACCCAGAGTGGCACTGTTTAAGAAGCCGATCAGGGTGTTGGAAATAACACTGGTCGCTCCAACTGCGGCAAGTGCTTCCGGATTGATACAGTTTCCGACGATAGCGGAGTCACAGAAGTTATAAAGCTGCTGTGCGATCTGACCCAGGATCATTGGAAGAGCGTAGAGCCAGATTACTTTTATTGGTTTTCCTTCGGTTAAATCTTTCATATATATAAACGGCAGCATTTAAAATTGCTGCATCCTCCTTTCTGCTTTATAGAATTATATACATTTTTGTAAAAGTGTAAATAGCTTATACGGCAAAAAGGTATGGAGAAAATGATTGAGGTAATTTAGTGAAAATGACGGTTTGTGGAAGAAAATGATTTCTGATACAGGAAAATGAATGCGCAGCAAAACCGGGTAACCGGATATGTAAGATAAATTTAGATTTGATAAAATAGTTATATGCTAGAATAAAATAACTGGAAGGTCTGGTCACATATGAAGAAAAAAGGATTTTTATTTTTTGCAGTCTACATTTTGGTACTGGTGGGTATCGGAGTGATGGCTGTTACAAGAGCAGGAGAAACAAGCAGAAGAAAGATATCCATATATAAAGAGGCAACACCGGAGGATGGAACTGGGCAGGAAACAGAGACCTTGCAGGAGGTACTTCATCTGACAAGAGAGGCAGAGATCCTTGAAGTTGCAGAGCTTCCGCAGAAACAGGAATATAACGGTCTGCGGCTGGATGATAACGGGATGCCTTATGCGATCAGGATCAACCGGACACTGAATATCGTAACGGTATACAGTCTGGATGATGAGGGACATTATACAGTGCCGGTAAGAGCAATGCGGTGCTCGATCTCATTGGATGATACAACACCGGTCGGATTGTTTACGACGACAGAGAAGCGTCTGGAATGGGCGTTCCTGCAGGGAAATGTATATGGACAATATGCATATCAGATCCATGGAGGAATTTATTTCCATTCTGTGCCATATACAGAAAATAAACATGATAAGCTGGAAACATGGGAATATAACAAGCTTGGTGAGGGTGCATCCCTTGGCTGTATCCGGTTATGTGTGGCAGATGTCAAGTGGATCTATGAGAACTGTCTGCCGGGAACACAGGTTTATCTGTTTAACAGTGACTATCCGGGACCGCTTGGCAGACCGCAGCAGCCATATACATTTGCAGATGTGTCTGAAACCGGATGGGATCCGACAGATACGGCAGATGACAGCCCGTATGAAGGAACGGCAGCGATCTATGGTGCAGAGGATCATACGATCAAGATTGGTGAACCATTTGACAGCAGAACAGGGGTCATGGCATTTTCATCGGACAGACAGAATGTAACAGACCGGCTTATGGTAGATGGTACAGTGGATAATCAGATACCGGGGGAATATAAGTTAGCGTATTCTTTCTATGACAATGGAAAGAAAATAGAGCGGGATATATTTATCCGGGTTGTTGATACAGAAGCTCCGGTTATTACGATGCTGCCAGACCGGTTATATCTGGCCGGATATCATGGAGATAAAGAAGAACTGGCAGACCTGATCGCCAGAAATATTACTGCTTATGACAATGAGAAACAGATCATCCAATACAGATGGACACCAGAGAAGGATACAACAGAGGATGCAGAGCTTGTTATAGATCTTTCCAGGGTGGAGGATATACCGGGAAGCTATGAGATATCCTGTTACGCAGAAGATGCGGCAGGCAACCGATCCGAAAGTTATACAATATGGATCGAACTGGAATAAACAATAGTTGAAGATATCCTGATATAAAGGAGAGAAGCATAATTGGAGATTAAGTCAGAAAATGAACAGAAATCCGGCTACGAGGTTCTGGCGGAAACAGAGGAACGGGTTATCCTGTTTGCTGCAGCGATGGATGGTGTGGAGGTTTCTGAAACAGAAAAGTCGCTGGACGAACTGGAGGAGCTGTTAAAGACAGCAGGAGCACAGTCGGTTGGACGTCTGATCCAGAGCAGGGACCGGGCAGCCAGTGACCTGTATCTTGGAAGAGGAAAGGTAGAAGAGCTTCGGAGCATGATCGCAATGTATGATGCGACCGGAGTGGTGTGTGACGATGAGCTGTCGCCGGCACAGTTGATGAATCTGCAGGATGCATTGGAGATCAAGGTTATGGATCGTACAATGGTCATCCTTGATATATTTGCGGCACATGCAGGCAGTTATGAAGGCAAGCTGCAGGTCGAGCTTGCACAGTTGAAGTTCCGTGCGACCAGACTGGTCGGAATGAGGGATTCCCTGTCACGTCTGGGTGGTGGAATCGGAACCAGAGGACCTGGTGAGAAAAAGCTGGAGATCGACCGAAGAGTGATCAGAGACCGTATATCCAAGCTGAAAGCGGATCTGCGGCAGGTGGAAAACCGACGGACGGAGCAGCGAAAGCAGAGAAGCCGGACCGGAATCCCGGTTATCAGCATCGTAGGATATACGAATGCAGGAAAATCCACTCTGCTGAACAAACTGACGGATGCCGGAGTGTTGGAGGAAGATAAGCTATTTGCAACACTGGATCCTGCAACAAGGAATGCGGAGCTTCCGGCGGGGCAGCAGGTGTTATTTACGGATACAGTCGGATTCATCCGAAAACTTCCGCATCATCTGGTAGAGGCATTCAAGTCAACACTGGAAGAAGCCAGATACAGTGATGTGATCCTTCATGTGGTGGATGCATCGGATCCGAACTGGGATGATCATGTTGCTACAGTATATACAACGCTCAGACAGTTGAATATTGATGAGGAGAAAGGCCGGCCGGTGATCACGGTATTTAACAAGATCGATAAGCTGCCGGAGGATGCCGATCAGTCATCGATCAAGGATCTGAGAGCGGATCGTATGGTTTATATGTCGGCAAGAACCGGAGCAGGTATACCGGAGCTGTTGTCGGTGATCGAAGAAGTTCTCCGGGAGCAGAAAACCTATATCCGCCATACATTTTCCTATCAGGAAGCGGGAAAACCGGGGCTTATCCGGAAATATGGCGAAATGATCACAGAAGAATATCTGGAGGATGGCATTTTCGTGGAGGCGTATGTTCCGAAGAGCCTGATCGGGCAGATTGGCTTGTCTGATGAGGATTAAAGGAATATAGAGGTATTAAAAGTAAATTAAAATCAGGCAAATGCTTTGACAAATCCGGAGATATCTACTAATGTAGGATTTGTCAGGGCTTAAGGCAAATATAAACAGAAAGCTGATTTCTGTAACATATTTATTATGAAAGGAAAGACAAATGGACGAAAATAATATGAATCAGGGATTTCCAGAAAATCCAGACGGTTATCAGGCAGCTCCGAATAATGGGGAATATGCCAATTACAACGCAGATCCAAATGGAAATGCATATGGCAGTTATAATGCGGATCCGAATATGGGTGGCTATGCAGACTATAATGCAGACGCAGGCAATGGCGGTTATGTACAGCCGGAAATGAATGCATATGGAGATCAGGTTCCATATCAGGTTCCTGCACCAAAGAAGAAAAAAGGCGGCAAGATCGCATTGATCTCACTTATCGCAGTGGTATTAGTTGCTGCAATTGTTGCTGTTGTATTCTTCCTTGTAAGAAAAACACCGGAAGAAGTGATCAAGAGTTCGATCAAGAAAACAATTACTGATACGGTAGATAAATCTCCGGTGGAGGAAGCAACCGGTATTTCAGAATTCAGTGATGACAAGATGGATTTTGATGTCGATATGACAGTCAATAGTATCTATCAGATGGATGGTATCGCAGGATCTAATCTGGATCTGAATGGTGCATTTGAGAAGCAGAGTGACAATTCATATAATATGAATCTGAATGGTACTCTTTCAATCGCAGATCAGGCATTATCCGCAAGTGTGTATTGTGTTGACCGGGTGATCTATTTTGAATTGCCGGAATTATACAATGATGTGTTTAAAATGGATCTGGCATCTATGATGGATGCACTTGACACATCTGATCTTGATACAGATACACAGAATAAAGTGAAAGAGCTGTATGAGAAATATATGACTCCTGCAAATGAAGAGCTTAAGAAAGCAATTTCTTTTGATAAGGTCGGAAATGTAACAGTAGAGAACCACAATGGAGATTCTGTTTCCTGTAAACAGTATACAGTTACACTCCCAACTGCAGATGTAAAGGCATATGTTACTGCATTATGCAATTATCTGAATGCATATGCATCTGAATTTATAACAGATGAGCAGCTTGAGTCTGCTGACATAACAAGATCAGATCTTGCACAGATATTTAATTATGTACCAACCTATTATGGTATGCTGTTCTCAAGAGATTTTGTATTAAATGTATATGTAAAGCATAATGAAGTTGTTAAACTGGGTATGGATTACAAGTTTACTGTACTTAATGCGGAGGCTTCACTGGCAGTTGACTTTATGGGTACAGACAGTCCGGCTGATGATATCTATGCAGTGCTTTCTGTTACAAAGGATGAAGAAGAACTTGCATCTGTTACGATCAGTGACAAGAGTGAGAATGGCAAGGGTTCATATACAAAGAAGCTGGAAGAGACAGTTGTTGTAAATGGAGAAACGACCGCAACTCTTACACAGAACAGTTCATTTGTAAAATCAACAAATGCATTTGAGAGCCATATGACAGTTTCTGCAGCAGAACAGCCTGTATTTGCTTATGATCTGACAGGAAGCCTGAAGGACATCAACAAAGGAAAGTCCTATACAGTTGCTATAGATTCCCTGAAGGTAACAAACGGTGATTCTACCGTATATGCAGATCTGAGCGGTGAGATTAAATTAGGTGATCTTGGTGCTGAGATTAAGGCACCGGATTCTTCCAAGAATGTGATCGATTATACAGAAATGACAGATGATTACATGCAGAATAATATGAACACAGACAATCTGGAAAAGATCGTATCTGCATGGAAAAAGGCACTTGGTTCATCAGCAGATATAAAGGATGATATCAGTCTTGGAGATCTGACATCTTCTGATATTGATCTTGGAGATATCTCAGACATTGAGGATGATTCTGAGATGGTCGTAGACAGTGCTGATATTGATGATCAGGACTATTCCGGCATCAAGATGTCAGGCGACAGCTATACGATCGCGATCAAGGATCCGTCCGGCTATGACCGTGGATATGCAGATGATTCTGAAGTTGATATTTACAATGATAAGTACAATGTATACTACACACTGACACCGGATTGTGATAAAGAAAAAGAATGCGAGAACTTTAAAGCATATTTTGATTATCTTGGAGAAGATGGCAAAGTAGTTGATGAGAAGATGGAGCAGGTTACAGGTGCAAATGGCCAGACGCTGGACTGCTATGTAATAAATTCAGAAGTTTACGGAACAAATACCCGTGATTATTATTACTTCTATCCTGTCAACGACAAGGATTACCTGGTTGTAAATGTCAATGTATGGGCAGACGGAGAAGGCGAAGAAGTAAAGGCAGATATAACAGCCATAGCAGATGAGCTTGTAAATGATCAGGTCATTGATATACAGAAATAGCAGGAGAAAAGAATTCCGGGAGCACAGATAATATGAATGTAGTAGAAGCGAAAAGGGTAAGGATCGGTGAGGGCGCAACTAAGATCTGCGTACCGATGGTTGCACCGACAGACTATGATGTAGATGCGCAGATCCGTACGATCAAAAGATCTAAGACAGATCTGGTAGAATTCCGGGCAGACTGCTTTGAGGACTGTCTGGATATGGATATATTAACAAAGACGCTGGAAAAGATTCAGGATAAGTTATCTGAGTTCCCGATCATTTTCACATTTCGTACCAGAAGTGAAGGCGGCAGTCATGATATTACACCGGATCAGTACCGGGAAATGCTTCTGCATGTGATCAAAAGCGGATATGCGGATCTGATCGATGTAGAATATTTCTATGATATTCCATTCGTGACGGAAGTGATCGAGACAGCACATGCACATGGCGTAAAGGTTATCGTATCGAATCATGATTTTAAGACTACGCTACCGATGGAGCAGATCGTAAACCGGTTTAAAGATATGATCAATACCGGAACAGATATTGCAAAGATTGCAATGATGCCGGAAGATGGCTCGCAGGTTGTTGATATGATGCAGGCTGCAAAGGAGCTTCAGGAATCTGGAAATCAGACACCATTGATCGTTATTTCGATGGGTGAGCTTGGCGTATCCACAAGAACGACCGGAGAAATGTACGGAAATTGTATCTCATTCGCAACTGCGGGAATCCCTTCTGCACCGGGGCAGATCGATGTAGAAGCACTTCGCAGTCAGCTGGAAATGATACATAATATAATTGGCAGCTAAAGATGAAGGATGGAGACTGGATGGTTTTATTTGCAGAGAACAGGGATTTTTTGCAGATAAGATTCTCCGGTCTTTCTTCTTATAGAACAGGAGAGATCAGCTTGAAAGAATATATTAATCAATATCTGGACAGATACAGGAAAGCGGATTATTACCCATGGCATATGCCGGGACATAAAAGGCAGGATGTATTTAAAGATGATTTCTGGGAAAATATGTTTCTCCGGGATTTTACGGAAGCAGAAGGGCTGGACGATCTTCATGAACCGGAGCTGTTCATGAAGGACAGTTTGGAGCAGATGCAGCGGTTTTATGGTACGGAGAAAACCTATATGATGGTAAATGGAGCCACCGGAGGCATCCTGACAGCCCTGTATGCCTGTGCACCGGAGGGGGCATCTGTGTTGATGGGACGAAATTGTCACAAATCGGTTTGCCATGCAGTCAGTCTTCTGAATCTGAAGCCGGAATATGTCGTACCGGAGTTGCTGCCGGGAACGGATATATTTGCAGATATCACACCGGAACAGATGGAACAGGCATTAAATGAACTAAAAAAAACGGACAGGCTGCCGGCTGTGGTTGTTATCACATCCCCAACGTACGAGGGCGTGATATCAGATATCTGTGGGATTAAAAATGTGCTTGAGCCATATAATATTCCATTGATCGTAGATGAGGCACATGGAGCACATCTCCCGTTTATGCCGAAACGAAATCTGTCAGCGGTCGCAGCAGGAGCAGATCTGGTCATACAGAGTACGCATAAGACGCTTCCTTCACTGACACAGACAGCACTTCTTCATGTGAACCGGAAGGAACTGGTTCCGAAGGTGGAGCGGTATTTGCATATTTTTCAGACATCATCACCCTCTTATCTGTTCACACAGAGCATGGAGAAAGCAGTCGTATATGCGGGGAATCATCCGGAAGTATTTGATGCATATAGAAAACGACTAAAGCATTTTCGAAAAAAATGTAAGGAACTGAGGCATATCAGACTGTTACAACCGAAGCAGACATGTTATGCTTATGATAAAGGTAAGCTTGTATTTACTGTATCAGGTGTGCACCCGGCAGAATCGGGAACGGACAGCCGGAACGACATTCCGGCTACAGGACCGTGGCTTGCGCATGTATTAGCGGCGGAATATCAGCAGGTGGTTGAGATGGCAGGAACGCATCATGTGATCCTGATGACCTCATTTGCAGATAAGAAAAAGGCATTTGAGCATCTCTATGAGATATTGAAACATATAGATTCGGAGCTGACAGAAGCAGCGGATAAAGCAGGAAGAAATGCAGATCAGATGAACCATGTAGATTCCATGTCGGTGCTACCGGATATGGAGAATGCCGTTTTATGTAGTACAGGGTTTCATCTGCCGGAGCAGGTTATGACGCCGGGAGCAGCGTGGAGACTGGATAGCAGCAGAGAGAAGCTGGAAGAGGCGGAAGGAAGCATAGCGGCAGATTATGTATATGCATATCCACCTGGAATTGCAGTTATAACACCGGGCGAGAAGATCGATGGGCAGGTGATCCGGGATATTACGCAGATGGTGGAAACCGGTCTGAATATGATCGGAGTCGAATATCAGACGGATGGGATCTATATTCCGGTTACAGAACCTGTGCGGTAAAGGAAACATCAAAAGTTCAGGTGTTTAGATGACGATCATTCATTTACAAATATGATTAAACACATAAAGGAGCATGGAATATATGCAGGGAATATTTATAACGATGGAAGGTCCGGACGGAGCCGGTAAGACAACACAGATCGAACTGTTAAAGGATTATCTGAATAAAAAGGGATATGATGTACTTATCACCAGAGATCCGGGCGGAAATGCTGTCAGTGAAGCAATCCGTGAGGTCATTTTGAATAAAGATTTTACAGAGATGGGATATATGACAGAGCTGTTATTATATGCGGCAGCGAGAGCACAGCTTGTAAAGGAGAATATCAAGCCGGCATTATCTGCAGGCAAAGCAGTTATCGCAGACCGTTTTGTGGATTCATCAGCCGTATATCAGGGAATCGGACGGGGACTTGGAATTGATACCGTTTATAAAGTAAATGAATTTGCCTTGCAGGGCATCCTGCCGGATATGACATTTTTAATGGACCTGGATGCAGAAGTTGGTATTGCCAGAAAGAAAAATCAGGCAGAGCTTGACCGTATGGAACAGGAAAGTCTGGACTTCCATAAGAAGGTTGTTGAGGGCTATAGAAGTCTTGCAGAAATGAATCCCGATCGTATCGTAAAAGTCGATGCAGCTTTGCCAAAAGAGGCAATACATGATATAATAACTTCGTATGTAGAAAAATGGCTGGCAAGACCATAGCATAAGCAAGGAGAATAGCATGATAGAATTTTCTGAAATTATCGGACATGAGGATATAATCCAGCATTTTAAGAGGAGTATAGAGATGGGAAAGGTATCCCAGGGCTATATCATAAATGGAGAAGAAGACAGCGGAAAGAAGACTCTGACGCGTGCCATAATCAAGACTCTGGAGTGTGAAGAAGGCGGAACGGAACCATGCTGCAAGTGCAAATCATGCAAGCAGATGGATACGGATAATCAGCCGGATGTTACATGGGTCACACATGACAAGCCAAATGTGATCTCGGTAGAGGAGATTCGTGATCAGGTAAATAAAGATATAACGATCAAACCGTATAGCAGCCGGTACAAGATCTATGTGATCGACGATGCACAGCTTTTAAATGCAAATGCACAGAATGCTCTGCTCAAGACAATCGAGGAGCCACCGGAGTATGCGATCATTTTCCTGCTGACCAGCAATATTGACAAGATCCTTCCGACGATCATTTCCAGATGTATCGTACTGAATATCAAGCCTGTCAGAGAGCGGGATGTACTGGATTACCTGATGAATGAGCTGAAGCTTCCAAAGGAAAAAGCAGATTTCTGTATGGACTTTGCACAGGGAAATCTGGGTAAGGCGATCCGGCTTGCGACCAGTGAAGAATATAAAGAGATCATAGAGGATGTAACAGGCATTCTCCGCAGGATCCCGGATATGACAGTCGATGATATTATATTTGCGATCAAGAATATGAACCATCATAAGCTGAAGATCAGTGATTATATTGATCTGATGATGATGTGGTATCGTGACATCCTGATGTTAAAGATCACAGGAAATGCCGGACGACTGATGTTTAAGGAATATTATACAGATATCCGCAAACAGTCAGCTCACATTTCCTATGAGGGTATCGAGAATGTTTTAAAGGCGATGGATAAGGCGAAGATCCGTCTGGAAGCAAATGTTAATTTTGATGTGGCTATGGAACTTATGCTTCTGACTATAAAGGAGAATAAATAATGAAAGAGATCATAGGAGTCCGGTTCAGACCGAACGGCAAGATTTATTTCTTCTCACCGGGAGATCGTGATGTAGAATGTGGACAGTTTGTTATCGTGGAGACTGCCCGTGGCGTTGAATTCGGCAAAGTGGTTCTGGGAAAGAGGAATATAGACGATGGCAAGATCGTATCTACTTTAAAGACCATCATAAGAGTAGCTACAGATGAAGATAAGAAGAAAAATGAAGATAACAAGGAAAAGAGCAAAAAAGCATTTGTGATCTGTAAAGAAAAGATCGCAAAGCATAAGCTTGATATGAAGCTGATCGAGGCGGAGTATACATTTGATAATAACAAGGTGCTGTTTTATTTTACAGCAGATGGAAGAATTGATTTCCGTGAGCTGGTAAAGGATCTGGCATCTGTATTCAAGACCAGGATCGAGCTCCGGCAGATCGGTGTCCGTGATGAGACCAAGATGGTTGGCGGTATCGGTATCTGCGGCAGGGAACTGTGTTGCCATAAGCATCTTTCGGAATTTGTTCCGGTATCGATCAAGATGGCAAAGGAACAGAATCTGTCTCTGAATCCGACAAAGATATCCGGTGTGTGCGGCAGACTGATGTGCTGCCTGAAGCATGAACAGGACACATATGAATATTTGAATGAAAAACTTCCAAATGTTGGCGATTTTGTCCGTACAACAGATGGAAACAAAGGTGAAGTCTTATCTGTAAGCGTTCTTCGCCAGAAGGTAAGGATTGTTGTTACGGATAAGGATGACAATAAAGAGGTTATGGAATATCCGGTCAGTGAATTAAAATTCAAGCCGAAGAAACGCAGAAGTACAGAGCGTATCAGCGACGAAGAATATAAGGCATTGGAAGCACTGGAAGATAAGGGAGGGAAATCCAAGTTTGATGATTGATCTTCTCCCTGATGAACGAATCGATGATCTGCAATGCAAGGGACATCAGATCATACAGAATCCGAATATGTTCTGCTTTGGTATGGATGCGGTGCTGCTTGCAAATTTTGTAAAGCACAGACGGGATGGCATGTACATGGATCTGGGAACAGGAACCGGTGTGATACCGATCCTGCTGGCGGCAAAAGAGCCGTCTGACGGCACCTGCCAATTTATCGGTCTGGAGATTCAGGATGCCTGTGCAGAGACTGTCTCTTATACACATCTCCGAGCCCACGAGACTAGCGCTCATCTCG
>ENA-OZRV01000058-OZRV01000058.1-human-gut-metagenome-genome-assembly--contig:-NODE-58-length-17168-cov-14.396482_pt1 | contig 17168 bp, 13 predicted proteins | sample MGYA00243273_ERZ653953 | MGnify/ENA primary metagenome ERZ653953 (study PRJEB26926, sample SAMN06164449) | human gut metagenome | biome: ENVO:00009003; feature: ENVO:2100002; material: ENVO:00002003...
CTATTATACCCAGGGCGTTGCCCTGGGCTAGGAGCTTCTGCCCTTTCAGGGCGTGTGGCGCCTAGATGTTTTTGAACAATCAGTCCATTCTTGAACCTCTTGCGAAAATTTTCTCCCACATGCTTCACCTCCTATTCTTCTACAATGGTGTAGATGTCGCGGAGGTTTCTGCCTTCTTGGTCATAATCCAATCCATATCCTACGATGAAATCGTTAGGGATTTCCATAACAGCATAGTTGATATCAAGATCAACCTTCAAGTTGCCTGGTTTTACGAGGAGCGAACAAATTTCGATGCTGGCAGGATTTTTCTTCTTCAGGTCTTCAATCATGTGAGCCATGGTGAAACCGGAATCTACGATGTCCTCTACGATAACCACGTGGCGGCCCGCCAAATCCTGGTTCAAACCCATCAGGGTCTTCATGCTGCCCGTAGAGGAGGTACCCTCGTAAGAAGCATACTTCACGAATGAAATCTCGCTTGGCACGGTAATCATTCGCATCAAGTCGGCTGCAAAGATAAATGCGCCGTTCAATACTGCCAGGAAGACAGGTTTCTTGCCTGCATAATCCTGGTTCAGACGGTCTGCTACGACCTGTACTTTCTTCAGAATCTCAGCCTCAGGAATCGATGTCTTGAAGCTCTTATCCTTGATCTTTACTATGCTCATAGTCTGTTCTATAATAATATTTTCTGCAAAATTACGAAAAAAACATGAAACTTCGTGCTTTCATCAACTATTTTTTGTACTTTTGCATGAAAATAACCGTTTATCTGCAAGAGTTGACAAATTATCACGACAGTTCGCGCAGATAATACTAAGATTATCAGATAATATGAAGATTTTCACAAGCGCTCAGATTCATGAGTTGGATAAATACACCATTGAGCACGAACCTATCAGTTCGCTCAACCTGATGGAACGTGCAGCCAAAGCGCTGACACGCGCCATAGAAGAGGAATGGTCTAACCGCACTCCAGTAGTCGTTTTCGCCGGTCCGGGTAATAACGGCGGCGATGCGCTTGCTGTAGCGAGAATGCTCAGCGAGGATGGATATGATGTAAGTGTATACCTCTTTAATGTACAGAACAAACTGTCGGCAGACTGTCTTGCCAACAAGAAGCGTCTGCTGGATGCAAAGAGAGTGAAATTTACAGAGATTACCACTAACCTGGACCCTCCTAAGCTCAATGCAGAAACGTTGGTGGTGGACGGACTCTTTGGAAGCGGACTCAACAAACCATTGGCTGGCGGATTCGCCGCGATGGTGAAATATATCAACCAGAGTCCTGCCAAGGTAGTAAGCATCGATATCCCTTCGGGACTGATGACCGAGGACAATTCCTATAATATCCATGCCAACATTATCCGTGCCAGTCTGACCCTTACCCTGCAGCAGAAGAAACTCTCGATGCTGATGGCGGATAACCAGCAGTACCTGGGCAGACTGCGCGTTCTCGACATCCGACTTTCCCAGGAATTCATCCAGAATACGGAGTGTCGGTGCCGCATACTCGAAGAGAACGACATCCGTCCGCTCCTGAAATCGCGCAGCGACTTTGCCCATAAAGGCAGCATGGGTAATGCGCTGCTCATAGCGGGAAGTTACGGCATGAGCGGCGCTTCGGTATTAGCCACCAAGGCTTGTCTGAGAACCGGTACGGGCAAGGTAACAGCCCATACCCCAAAACGGAATTATGAAATCATGCAGATTTCGGTACCTGAAGCGGTACTGCAGATGGATGCTGAAGAAACCATATTCAGCGAACCGGTAGATACAGAGATGTTCGATGCGCTGGGCGTAGGTCCCGGATTGGGACAGAACGAGACAACAGCCATCGCCCTCATCGCCCAACTGCGCCGTGCTACCTGTCCGCTCGTCATTGATGCCGATGCACTCAATATTCTTTCCAGCCACAGGGCGTGGATGCAGCAGTTGCCAAAGAATATCATCATGACACCTCATCCGAAGGAGTTCGACCGGCTTGCCGGCAATGCGAGCAGCAGCTGTACCGAAAGACTGATGAAGGCAAGCGAACTGGCAGAACGCCTCCAGGCATACATTATATTAAAGGGACATTATTCTGCACTCTGCCACCCTGACGGGAAGATTGACTTCTGCAGTACGGGCAACAGCGGTATGGCTACAGCAGGCAGCGGTGATGTACTGACAGGTATCATCACCGGTCTTCTGGCAAGAGGATACAAACAGGAAGATGCCTGTCGCCTGGGTATGCATCTTCATGGTCTGGCAGGCGATCTTGCAGCTAAAGATCTGGGCAAAGAAAGCCTCATCGCCAGCGACATTATCCAGTATCTTCCGAAAGCATTTCTCAGATTGGAAGAATAATGAGCAAGAAATAAGAATATCCATAAAAGTCAGGAGTTCTCGGCTTCTGACTTTTTTACTTGTTTCTGCGCATCATAGAACCTTACTTCCAAGGTTCTCCTCAAATCATCGCGACGGTCCATATTCAACTTTTTGCGGATATGGCAACGCTGGCTGGTGATATTTGATTCACTCTTATTGAGTTCTGCACAAATTTCCTTTAAAGTATGCCCCTGAAGAATCAGCTTGCATATTTCCTTTTCGCTGAACGTAAGACCATCACAAACCTGATCCCATGCCACTCTATTCAATTCTTCATTAAACAGATGTTCAGAAGCATGGGTAATAATCTTCTGCCGGACATCAGGAGTCAGACGCTTCATCAGGCTTTCTGCTGCTTCCGGTTGATTATCCTTCAAATCGGCAAGCATATTCAACGCCTTGTTTTCAACCCGAGCCATCCGTTTCGGCTGGCGCAACCCCTTGGTTACAATACTCATATTATATACAGCCACATAAACCAGCATCATGAAACCCAGGAAAACAGTCTTCAGACTGAACAGAGCTGACATAAGCGGAGTACTGAACAGGTATATCAGCAACATCGGTATCATACCCGCCGTGATGATGGCGCAAGTCTTATACAAAGCTTGGCTTAACGCTGTAATAGCCAGGATAAAGATGACAAACAGGTTGCAGATAACGCTCAAATCATCATTAGCAAAACCGAAATTGATGCAAAATACGCTATCAAGAGCCAGTTTGGCGAACATTAGAAGATAAAGAGAAGAGATACCCTTCACGAAAGCTATCTTCCGTTTCCAAATCAGGAACTGCAGGATGCAGAACACGAATGTATGCAAGCCACAGAGGCTTAAACCATAAGGTTCTTTCACCAGCAAAAAGAGCATAATATGATAAGGTATGATAACCAGCTCGCTTATCGTCAGAAGTAGAAAGGCGATAACGCGTCGGCGGTCTACCACACCACAATATTGAGGGCATAAATGATGCTCTACCCTCACAATCAGGTTTACAATGTCATTCTTCAGTTTCATTTCGTATTGGTTATTTTCTTAAATCTTATTTATACTTTCGTAAGTCAAACGGCTCTTTTTCTTGGAAATTGCCATTTTTTGGGGGAATGATTGATTCCGGCTGCAAAATTACAAATTATATCAAAAATCCTTGTTCAATTATCCGAAAATCGTGCAACTTTAACGATTTTAAGCATAAATCAGTGTACTATTTTGCTAAAAATGGCATTTTTCAGTATTTTTCAGTGCTTAAAAATTTGGTTGTATCCAATATTCGTTCTACTTTTGCACCCGAAAACCAACGATATGAGATACAGATGAACTAAAAAGTAAGTTGAAAGTAAACTGAAAGGAGAAAAAGAACAGTTGAAAGTAAACTTCAGGAAACTAGAGTTCTCAGTAGATTCAGGTATTGGTGATCATTATAAATATAAAAGAGTATACGAAAGTAAAAGGTGATTCTAAATCACTCAATGTATTAAAAAAGAAAAGTTTAATTGAGGTATGAAGAAAAGGATTTTAATTGCGTTAGTAGCACTCGGCAGCCTGATCTGTCCTGCTCTAGCGCAGAACGCTGCGGTAAAGACCAACTTGCTGTATGATGCAACGACAACCATGAACTTGGGTGTTGAATTCGGTCTTTCTACAAAATGGACACTTGACGTATCCGGAAACTACAATCCTTGGACGTTTTCAAAGAACAAGAAATGGAAACACTGGCTCGTTCAGCCAGAGGCCAGATACTGGTTCTGTAACAAAATGATGGGTTCATTCATCGGCTTCCATGCCTTGGGTGGATCTCACAACATCGGTGGCATGGATCTTGACTTCAAGTTCCTGGGCACTGATTTCTCTAAGCTGAAAGACTATCGGTATGAAGGATGGTTTGTCGGTGCAGGTGTAGCTTACGGCTACGCTTGGGCTCTCTCGAAACATTGGAATATGGAAGCTGAACTTGGTGTAGGCTATATCTACTCTAAGGCAGATAAGTTTAACTGTGCTCAATGCGGAGATAAACTTGAAGACGACAAGGCACACAACTATGTGGGCCCGACGAAAGCAGCCCTCAACTTAGTGTATGTTTTTTAAAAAGAATCAGAGATGAATACATATAATATAATAGGTAGTATGTTCGGAGCCTTGCTTATCGCTCTTCCTATATCAGCCGATAATACTCAGCAGGCTTACAAGAATCTGAAAATCCAGAATAAGGCAATCAGAAAGGTTGGCAACCAGGTGAAAGTGGCTATGGACTTGAACCTCGACCAAATTCAGCTTGCCAGCAACAAAGGTCTCATCTATACCCCAATGATCCTCAACGAAAAGGATACGCTCTTCATGCCGAGCGTTGAGGTGATGGGTAAAAAAAGATATATTTACTATCAGCGTAACCAGAAAACGGCTACGGCAAACCCACTCATCGTGGCACTCCGTAAGAACAAGACAGCACAGACGCTTCATTATGAATACGCCGCTCCGTTCAGCGACTGGATGAAGAACTCAAACTTCGCCATCAGCAATGATGCCTGCGGTTGCAACCAGCAACTTCTCGACGAAGGTATTCTGAATGCGGAAGGACGTGCATTCTCTACTCCGAAGAATCTCTTCAACGCTTATGTCCAGCCTAAGGCAGAAGCCGTAAAGGCAAGAAAGGAGAATGGTTCTGCCCGTTTGAACTTCAAGGTGAACAAGTGGGATATCCTGTACGATATGGGCAACAATGCCAACGAACTGGATAATATCCGCAAGACACTCGACCTTGTAAAGAACGATTCGGATGTTACCATCACCAAGATAACCCTCCACGGCTATGCATCACCAGATGGCGGATATGCCAACAACAACAAGTTGTCGCATAACCGTACACAGGCGCTTTTGAAGCATATCCTGAAGACCTATCCTATTTCTTCAAAACTGTTTGCGGCCACAGCTACAGCAGAGGACTGGGCAGGAACCATCAAGTATGTAAATGAGAATGATATTCCTCAGAAGGAAGCTGCACTTGAGATCATCAACAGCAACATGCAGCCAGATGCCAAAGAGAAAGCATTGCTCAAGAAGGCTCCTCAGGCTTATCGCTATCTCCTGCAGAATGTATGGCCATCACTTCGCCGTACCGACTATACGATAGAATATGATGTTCAGGCATTCAATGTAGAAAAGGCTAGAGAGGTTATCAAGACCCGTCCTCAGAAGCTCTCACTTCAGGAGATGTATCTGGTAGCCCAGACTTATCCTAAGGGTAGCGCCGAATTCAACAATGTTTTCGACATAGCTGTAAGAATGTTCCCTGAAGATAAACTTGCCAATCTCAATGCAGCCTCAGCAGCCATCGAACGTGGCGACAAGGTGAGTGCAGAGAAATATCTCCTGAAAGCAGGCGACAGCGCCGAGGCAAACAATGCCCGCGGTTGTCTGGCTTCCATGAAGGAAGACTATCAGACAGCCAAGCAATACTTTGAGAAAGCTATTGCCGGTGGTTTGAAGGAGGCGCAGGAAAACCTGGATAAAGTTAACCAGGCACTTTAAAGTAACTATTTACTTTCTATTTATATAAGTATAAGATAAAAGATGATGTAAAATACGATCTGTTTTCAGCGGATTGTGCCAATATGTGCGAAACTTAATTTTGAGAATAAGAATTAATTAAATATATTGTATAACTTTTTTTGTATTAAGTAAAAAGATTATGAAAAAAATGAATTTGCTCGTAATGAGCTTGATTTCAGCCGCAGCTTTGTCTTTCACTAGCTGCAGCAGTAATGATGATTTGGATGATAACAACGCAGGTCAGAACAAGGTAGACAAGTTCTACATGACTTTGACTGTTCAGACTCCTACCAGCAATGGTACAAGAACTGCACAGAAGAATCCTCGTGACGCTTCAAAAGAGGAATCTTATGTAACAAGTGGTACATTCTATCTGGTTGATGCAAATGGTAAGATTGCAAAATCAATCACAATTGATGAGAAGGCATGGGCAGATGCTAAAGTTCCTCAGCAAGGTAACGATGGTAAGACAACACTTCAGGTTCCAGTTGAAAATGTAACTGCTGGTACAAAATATAGTGTATATTTCTTAGCTAACGCGACAAGTGCATCACCACTTACTGATGTTTATACATCTGACTTAGATAACAAGTTTGCTAAAGCATACTCTGCTGATAACAAATTCGCAATGTTCAACCAGAACGATGCAGACGTAAAGGCAAACAGCCATACTGTTGTTTTCACATCTGACAACAAGGATGCAAATTCTGCAGCAAAGGTTAGTGACATCATTAAGATTGATCGTCTTACCGCACGTATTGACGAGCCAACATCTGAGGCAACAGAAATCAAGGCTTACGCTGAAGATGCAAAAGCTACAGAAGCTGAAAAGAAAGCAAATGAAGATGCCATTAAGGCTGTTAAGGGTGTAACATTGACTAAATATGCCATCTCAAATGTTGCCAACAAGACAAATGTTATGCAGCAGTGGACTGATGCAACTACCCTTTCAATTCCAACTGGTATCACTTACTTCCAGCCAACATCTGAGTTCGGTACAAAGACTCTGCTCCAGAACTATGGCTACTTCAATGCAGTAACAACAGATAAGTCACAAAAGGACTATGTCTTCGAGAACAACTCTGCTAATGCTGCCACTTCTATGTACTTCGAGTACACAGTAGAGCTCAGTGATAAGTATAAGACAAATGCAGACTTCGAGGATGGTACATTCTATCGTTACAACAAGGTTATCTATAGCAGAATCCAGGACATCATCAACGCTTTCAAAGATCAAAAGGCTATCTTTGATGGTAAGGACGCATCCACAGTTATTGCAGAATTGACAGCAGCTAAAAATGACACAACAGATCCAGAGACTAAGCTGGATGAATTCCGCAAGAAGTATGATATCGAGGTCTTCAACGCTGGTAAGACATACTATGTTCAGAAGATCAAGGATCAGTACCTCGGTGTAGAGAATACTATCCAGCGTAACAGCATCTACCTGTTAAATGTAAAGAACATATTTAATGTTGGTGCCCAGGTTCCTAATGGTGGTCCAGATGACCGTACATTGTACTATCTCGATGTTGAGGTTTCTGTTAACCCTTGGGTTCTCAATAGCTACGATGTTGACTTGAAGTAATATACCGTCAAACCAGACAGATAAAATATAAATACTTATATATATACCAAGACTCTCGGGGGAGCAATCCTCCTCCGAGAGTTTATCAATCAAAAGTTCGTTCTGAAAAGAACGAAAACAGTCTTAAAAGATAACTAACATTGCCGCCCATGTATAAAAGGCGGGAGATACAAAGACGTGCCGTCATACCCCCAACCCGAAAGACTGGCACTTTTCATCCTTAGATAATAACGATGCCGAAGGCAACGAAACAGAGAGCTGATGAAGCAAAGATATTCGCTACCTACGGCACTCTCTATATAAAATAAGTAAAAGTAAAAGATTATAAAAGATAAAGAATATGGCACATTTCCTCAACAACAAATGTTGCAAGCTGGTTTGCATCTCAGCCATCGCACTCACTTCGCTTTCATCATGCATGAAAGATGATATCACGAGCTGCCCTACAGCTAAGTTGTCGCTCAAATTCGACTATACTTATAATGTGAAAGAGGCTGATGCTTTCTCTGCTGAGGTGAAGAACCTCAACGTTTATGTATTCGACAAGAACGGTAAGTTCGTTGATAACTATACCGAGTCGGCTGACAAGTTTGAAACAGGTCATAAGATGGAAATCACAGACCTGCAAGCAGGCAAGTATACCTTCGTCTGCCTGGCTCGTGACAAGCAGCCTGCCGCAATGGGAACAAGAGCCGAAGGTGATGATGAGACCGAGTTTAGCTTTACTAAACTTACCCCAGGTATCTCTACCATCAACGACCTGCAAGAGGAAATGGGCAAAAAAAACGAAAAAGAATCCGTTAACGACAAGCACTTCACCGCACTCTATACCGCACAGGACTCCCTCAACTTTGATGGAGAAAACGATGTGCAGGGAAAATTGAGTCTGATGAAGTGTACCAAGACATACCGCGTGGTGATGCTTCCATTCGAACCCGACCAGGAAGGATTCACAGCCGAAAACTTCGATGTAGAAATCAAAGGTTCCGCTGCCCTACTCGACTATAAGGGCGACAAGGTAAAGCCAAAGGCAATCACCTATCTTCCTTATGAGAAGAAACTGGTAGAAAACCACAGCGGCAAGACCGAGGTAGAAGGCGAAGACGTAGAAAAGGCGCTGGTTTACGACCTGTCATCATCACGTATGTTCGAAACCAAAGATGACAACAAGAGTCGCGCTGCCGACGGATCCAGCCAATATGATGACAAGCGCATCGTCATCACAGACAAACGCATCAACAAAGTCATCTTCAACCACTCCCTGCCTTGGTTCCTCTCACTCTGTGCCAGCGACCGCTACGGCAAAGACTGGAGCGACCAACAGTATCTGGACCGTCAGGACCATTACACCCTGGTATTCTACGTGCCAGCTCCAAGTTCTACCTACAGCATGGATGCAAGAATCAAGGTAAACAACTGGGTTCTGAATCTTCAGAATGCCGACCTGGGAAAATAAGAAAAGAAAGAAGTATAAGTAAAAGAAAGAAAACATGAAACGCTATCAATCTACTCTGACCAAGATGACACGCCCAGTGTGTATGGCACTCGCTGCTTTGCTCATGGTAGGCGCAATGGCATCCTGTTCAGAGAACGAAAATACAGAAACTGCTCAAAGCGACAATGCCTATCTGAACCTCAGTTTCTCTACCGGCACCGGAAACAGTACCAGAGCCGGAGAAACTAGCGGAAAGGCTCTTGCCGACAATGAGACTGATGCAAATCCTACTCAGGAGAACGACATCCACAACATCAAGGTGTGGGTGTTCAAATCAAATACCGGCGATGAAGCCACTCCAATCTCTTATAAAGCAGAGACGCTGAGCGAAGTGAAGAACGGTAACTATACCCTGAACCTCCGATTCCTGAGAAAGATTGGCGGCGAAGAAGTAAAGAACATCGACCTTTACATCCTGGCAAACTCTGAGAGTATCAACATGCTGGACCAGATGAAAGGCAAAGACCTCAGTTCTGTTACCCGCAAAGATCTGAAAGAAGTCAGCTTTACCTCACCTTTCGGTATCAATAAAGATGGTACTGCAGAAACAAAAGAAGTGCCAGACGGAAAGGGACTCCCTATCTCCCGTGCCATCACTCAAATCTCTGTAGACAGCCATGTGGCTGATACAGAAGAAGGAGCCAAAGACAAAGGCATCAAGATTCCTCTGGTGCGCGCCGTTTCGAAACTCCATTTTTACTTTGCCCGCAAAAAGGGTAATGATGCCAATACCAGTCAGGTAAAGGTAACAAGAATAGAGGTAGAAGGCAATACCATCCCTACTGCCAGCTATGTTTTTCCCGACGAAGCGACATATAACGAGAATGGTTACAACCAGGACGTTACTAGTCAGAAATACAATTCGGCTACAACCTACGTATTAGACGCTCTGAAACTGGCAGGTGTAGAGAACAAGGATATCATGGAAGTGGAGGATCCTAAGAGTTTCATCAAAAAGAGTAATCAGTCAGCCCAGGAATATCTGGATGCTTTTGATAAGAAAGGAATCAAATCTCATGATCTCTGTTATCTCCGTGAAACCACCAAAGCCATCAAAGGCACCATCTACTATTCATTAGATGGTGGAAAAAACGAGAAGCACGAGACCTTCAATATTCCTTCTGAAGGAAATGCCATCAGAAACAGAGAACTGGTAGTTTATGGTTACTTCCTCAACGGACAGATGGGCAAGCTCACCGTTACTCCTACTATCCAGGAATGGCAGGATGGAGGAACATTCGATTTCATCGATGCCTCTACGAATGTTGAAATCCCTGACAGCGGAAAGACAGACTTTGGCTACAAGGTATATTACGGTTTCCCAAAACGCGGACCGATGATTACGCTCCAGGATATCGATACCAAAGGTAAGCCTTGGATTCTCCAGACAGACAACCCGATGTTCGGATTCGTAGAATGCGATAAGGATGGCAATTATGAGGAAAAAGAACCGGTTTACGATCCAATCATTACAGACAAAAACGATGGCAAGAATCCAGTAGGAAGCACCTACAAGATAAAGGATTTCATCATCAATCAAAGTGGTGAGAAGAAGACACTCTACTTCTATGTCGTGCCAAAGAACAGACTGGATCTGGCAAAGCCACATAATGTAAAGGCGCAGGTTTTCCTGACCAAATATCCAAACGATAAGTTTATCCTGAATCCAGGTTTCAAATATAAAGGATGTAAGGAGGGCAAATTCGCCGGTAAGGATATTCACTTTGAACAAGTATTATAAAGACAACAGAAAATAACATTCATCATGAAGAAGTTATATATAGACATAAGATTCGCAAAATGCATCTTGGCTCTTACGGCAGGATGGCTCATGGCAGGATGCTCAGCTGAAGACGAACTGGGAAACGGTTCGGCTACACAACAGCTGAGCATGACTCCCATGATCAACGACCTGCAGACCACAAGAGTGAAGGAAGAAGAGAATCTTCATGAAAAAACTCTGTCTTCTCTTGACTTTAAGATGTTCGAACCAACATCCAGCGAACGCAGAATAGACTTTCAGTTCGACGCCCCTGTAGAAGAGAACAAAGCAAAGGAACTGGCTTCGGGCAACTGGAAATCGGAACTCCATCTTGATGTGAATAATACGTATCCTTACTATGCAGTAGCCAATGCAAAGGATAATCTCAAGGGTAAGAATCTGAAAGAACTCCTTGCCAGCACCCAGCAGGACGAAGACATCTGGAAGCCAGCTACCATGGTAAACGACAAGAAATTCCTGATGAGCAGCCAAGGTGAGTATACCATCACCCAAGATCCGGAACAGGATATTCCGGTAAAACTGGTAAGAGCGGCAGCCAAAATCAAGCTGAACATCTCTTCTACGGTGAAGGATTACAAAATCAAAGAAGTTAAGTGGAAGTTCATCAATTACAATACCAATACAGCTATCTTTGCCAATCAACCTGCTGATCAGAATATCAAAAAAAATATTCAGGAGAATAAGGCTACAGCAGAGAAAGACAAAAATGGTAATGATATCTATAAGGTAACAACTTACAGCTATTCCACAACATGGAACGGGAAAGATGATATGCCACAGTTTGTTGCAGATGTTACTTTCGAAAAAAATACAGATGCAAATACAACCAAAAACAAGCATCTGGTTATCCCTGTGCGTGATCCGCAAGGTGACAAGAGGTTAGACCGCAACTATATCTATACCGTCAATGCAGTCATCAAATATCTGGATACCAATACGCATATCGATTACGATGGAAAGGAAGACTATCTGCAATGGCAGATTGCCAAATGGACCGTAGGTGAAGATACCCACGTCAATGCGGATGGTGCAAGCTATCTGGTGGTATCTCCTACTGCCATTGATATAAAAGGTGGTGAAAGCGATGAGTTTAAAGATTGCACCATGCGTTGGTTTGCATCTAATGAATGTGACATTGAGAATCCAAATAATTATTATTTTGACAGATATGGTTATAAGCAGTCCGGACAGGCTGAACAGCTCAAGGCAGAATCCGAAAAGGTTACCGGAAACGGCTATAGAGGATGGATAGACGTACATTCAGGAGTTCCATCATACTATACAATTCAATATTCCTATTTTAACATCAAAGTTAGAAACACAGACAAGAAACAGGAAATAGCCGTAAGAAAGTATCCTTCGGTCTATTCAATGAATGTAAGAAGCGAAGGTACAAATGATTTTCAAGAGAAGAATCATCTGTACACGATACAGTTCTCCAGCAACAAGTATGCTACAGATTACACCATTGCCAAACCTGTAGTCAACAATGAGAATAAGTCTGCCGACAACACCGTTTCTCCTGCTTACATCCTTGCATCAACCGCAAAGGGTGAAACTATAGTCAAGGATAATCAGGCTGCAAGAGATTACTGTAAAAAGTATCAGGAAAAGGCTACAACTTATAAGGGGGAAAGTCTCGAACTGAATGGTTGGCGACTTCCTACAAAGGAAGAAATCAACAGAATCTACAAGTTAGGCAACGAAGATAAGGCGATAAGCAAAGAGCTGCTGAGAGGCGAATACTATTGGACGCTGGATGGAGACAAGACCGTGAGGAACGGCAACAACCCGCAGAATGGTACCTACGTTCGCTGCGTCCACGACCTGACTCCGGGAGAAATAGTACTGATAGAGAAACAAGGTGAAAAGTAAAGAAGGTAAATGACATGAAAGAAATAAAATTATATATCGGAATCATAGCAGTCCTGTTAACAGCAATGTTGACAGGCTGTTCTGACAGTATAGTCGACAGCGAACCTTCTAAAGACGAAACCGAAGAAGGTTACTACACAGCCAGTTTCAATGTATCCATCCCCAACTTCGAACAACAGGTAACCCGAAGCACCGTGTTCATGAATGAAGGAATTCCGAAAGACAGCATGAAACTCTTCTGCTTTGATAATGAAGGTCAGTTTATAGGTTTCGGCAAGGTTACAGAATTTAAAGAAATCAAGGGATTCACAAGAGACAATAATGGTACAATTCATGATGATGGAGACATTCATCCGAATGGAAGCACAGATCTTCATAATTTCCATGCAACCATACCAAACCAAACGTCCCGTATCCATCTGGTTGCCAACACTGGAAGCCAATACCAAACCATCAACTGGGGCAACCAGGCAAATTGGGTAGGTATGCATGAGAATATGCTCATGACTACATTTGAAACAGAACATGGTGAAGACCAGGCTGCCAAGGTTCGCTATTGGGGATATATCAAGAAAGACTCTCCAGAAGAACTGAAAGAGTATCTGAAACCAGATACCAAAAAGAAAGATTATATCATTCATCTCATCAGAGACAGAGCGAAGATTTCTGCAGACTGGAGCGATGCGGTAAAGAAAGCAAATCCTGGTATAATAAACGACTTTAAAATGACAGTCATCAATGGTGTGGCTTACGGAACGCTGGCTCCCTTCAACAGAGACAGTCTGTTATTCAACCCTACTACAGGAGATGATAAGTGGGTATGGAAGGTAAATTATGTTACCCCATCCATCAACACCCGAAGACTGAAAGGTGATGTTGGTCAGATGTTCAACCCGACAGGAGCTTTCGAAGAGCACAATCTGCCAACAGATCCTGCTAAAGTGATTTTATGGCATGATGGCCTCTATTACCTGATTTACTTACAGGACAGCAAGAATAAGCCATACGCCATCAAGCGTAATTATGAATATAAAATCATCATTGATAAGTTGGATAAGAGCTATGGCAATTCTAATTCTGAGGTAGCATTGAAAGGTGCACCGGCAAACAACCCTTGGATTAGAGTAGAACAGATTGTACCGGGCGTTACTGATGGAAATTACGAACTGGCTATCGTCGGAGGTACCTATAAGACTGTAAATACAGGTGAAAATACTGAGCAGATGGTACAGTTCACTTATAAGGGCGATGATGCAGCCAACAAGCAGCCTAAGGCTTTCGTGGCTTTATGGACTGAGAATCTGTCATTCGCAACTGCAGATGCCCCAGAGGTTACCGACTATACTTATGACAAAGTTTCAAAGACCGGTACCGGTACCATTAAGTACAAGCTGGACAAGATAGACAAGACCTGGCGAGAAGGCATCATCTACCTCACCGACACAGTGCATGGACTCAATAGAAACATCCATCTCTATAGTGTGAGTGAGGCTAATTATGACATCCAAGATGCCAATATAAGTGCAACATTGAACAGCGAAGGAGATTTCACCATCACCATCCCTAATGATTATCCTGACGGACTGCTGCCAGTGAATTTCAAAATCGCATCCAATGATATCAATCCAAAGGACTGGAAGGTAGAAATAGGTGATACTGAAACCGAAACGAATGACAGCTGCAAAACAGGCAGCTGGTTTACCTATAAGGCTGAAGTAATCCAGAGGAATTCAGGAACTCTTCTGGAGGAGGGAAAAAGAAAGTATACATATACCTTTAAGTTGAGGAATGTGCGCAAGAATGCCAAAAAAGGTGAAAAGGGATACTTCTGGCTGAAGGCTGATAACTTCAACCAAGGAAAGGCCAAGAAGTTTGAATTCACCTATCAGTAGTAAGTTTTAGAAAAGTTTAGTTCATATATCTGTATCGGGGCGCATATCGTTTCAAAATTTAAATGCCCCCAAATATCAATGAAATAGGTAATAAAATAATTATCATTTACTATACAAATAGTATGCGGGAACCAATAAATTAAACTAGACTGGTCGTTGGAACTGTAGTTGCCGAGGTGATCTCACCTTCTATAGTTCCGCGGCTTTTTTTTATATAAAAAACCTTGCCACTTTCAATTTTATTTTGTAATTTTGCACCCGTTAGTAATATCATTAATTCCAATATAAAGATGATGGCAAGATTCATATTCCTCAGTTTCTTCATGCTGGTTGGAGCCTTAGCCCCAACCAAGGCTCAGAACAGTTTCCCATACCCTGCTCTGCCAGACAGTCTGCGCAGCGTAGAGCAACGTGCAACATACCTGAGTGAGCACTATTGGGACAACTTCAACTTTTCCGATACCCTGGAACTGGCAAACAAGGAGATGGCAGAACAGGGCTTTGTCAACTTCATCGATATTCTGGCACGTTTCGACCAGGAAATAGCCCAGAAGGGTATTGCAGCCTTTACAGCCAAAGCTTACCAGCAGAAGCCATCTAAAGAGAAATTTGAAAGCCTCATAGAGCATTATTATGAGAACCCTGAGTCGCCCATGCGCAACGACAGGGTATATGCCCTATTTCTGGAAGACATGGCTAAATCGCCATACTTCGATGTAACCGAGAAAGAAAGAATAGAATTTAAACTGAAACAGGCAAGAAAGAACTTGCCTGGCACACAGGCTACCAATATCAGTTTTATGCTGGAAGACGGCAAGCCTCATCAGTTGAGCGATTACCGGGGAAAGAAGGTTATCTTATATTTCTACGATCCTGACTGCGAGAACTGCCACAAGATATCTGCATGGCTCGACAAACAGACAATACCAGCCGGCTTCAGTCTGCTCCGCATCGTAGCAGATAACCGCTTGAGCACGATTTACGGGCTCAAAGCCATGCCAACCATTTACCTGTTGGATAAAGAGAATAAAGTGATATTAAAAGACTGTACACCTGAACAGCTCATGGAAGCATTACGGGGAAATGAAAACAGAAAGTAAAACTAGACTGGTCGAAAGAAGCGACATCTGTTATTGAATAAACATATCATTTACTATCATTTACTATCATTTGTCTTAACTTCGTATATTATATATCAACATACCATTCATTATAATTGTAACTTCATATCATTTATTATATATCTGAATTGCATTTTACTATTTATATGTATCTTAATTAGCTCGGGAAGAGTCATACTTCAACTTGAACTCCTCACGGGCGTGATTATTGCGCATTACAACAACCACATAGTCACCATCCTTAACTGTTCCTACCTTGGCAACAAGTGTATAATAACCATACTGACCAGACTTTCCATAATCACCTGTTTCGGTAATGATTAACTTCTTGCCAACCAACTGAGTTGCAAACTTGATATTTGTACCTTGGTCGAAGATTACATTCTTATGAGTCAGCATCAGCTGACCACCCGGAAGAACCTTGCAAACCAACTTCTCATCATTCTCAGCCTTACTGTTAGACTCCTCACTTACGGCAGAGCCCGCAGTCATGGAATAGCTGAGCAAAGAGAAACCTGACTCATCGGTGGTAACGCGACTAACTGTTTCACCCATTTCATCGTCAGATGCACTGCAACTAACAAATCCTATTGTCATCATAGTCATAGCGATGACCATCATAAAATACTTCTTCATAGTTATACCATTTACTAATTGTTTTCATTATCATTTAAACCAGTCATCTTCAGATTCCAGCCTTTCGGCCATTACCATCCGATGCTTTAAAAAACAAACACCTTTCGGTTTAAATCATCTTTTACAATTACACAAATGATATGTTGGGAGGAGTGATATCATTTACTATTGGTTATCATTTACTATTGCTTATCATTTACTATAGGGCTTATACCCCTCTTACATGTCCTGTTCTTTCGTTTGAACATTGCAAATATAGGAAAAAAGTCAATAGGATGCAAGTTTTCTTAGTTAAATAATGTAAAGATTTTCATGTTATCGTGCACAATACGCATTACTTGCTGACAGATTGTATGATTGCGAGAAAAAAGGGGATAAAACAAAAGCGGGAACCCTTTCGGATTCCCGCTCATATCTTGTGTTGTAAAATCTCGAAGATTAGTCGAGGTTAGCCAACTTGTTGTCAGAATGAAGAACATCCTTGATCTTGTGGCTATAGAGGTCAACCATATACTCACGAGCCTTACCGCAGTACTGACGTGGGTCGAAGTACTCTGGGTGAAGAGCCAATGTCTCACGAACACCTGCTGTGAAAGCAAGACGAGAGTCAGAGTCGATGTTGATCTTGCAAACAGCGCTCTCAGAAGCCTTAGTCAACTGCTCCTCTGGGATACCAACTGCATCTGGCAACTTACCACCGAACTTGTTGATGATATCAACATACTCCTGAGGAACTGAAGAAGAACCGTGGAGAACGATAGGGAAACCAGGAAGCTGCTTCTCAACTGCTGCCAATACGTCGAATGCCAATGGAGGAGGAACGAGGTGACCAGTCTTAGGGTCACGTGTGCACTGCTCTG
>ENA-OZRV01000067-OZRV01000067.1-human-gut-metagenome-genome-assembly--contig:-NODE-67-length-16188-cov-28.319531_pt1 | contig 16188 bp, 3 predicted proteins | sample MGYA00243273_ERZ653953 | MGnify/ENA primary metagenome ERZ653953 (study PRJEB26926, sample SAMN06164449) | human gut metagenome | biome: ENVO:00009003; feature: ENVO:2100002; material: ENVO:00002003...
AGGCGTAAATGCACAAAAAAGGTGTGTTGCTATTCATCATTTGGACACACCGTGGGTGCGACATGAAGTCGCATAGATAATTGTTGGAATGATACTTACGGGTATCAGCTTTAACCCGCTGTTCCGTCAGCGGTAGCCTACCGACCGATGCACCTTAATGTTGTATTAAGCGGTCGGGACGAAGTACACTTTCGCAAGACAAGACAGAACCGTGAGGGGAAGTCAAGTACGGTTAGTATCATACCGTAGAGTGGCGAGGCTGGATAGTATGGTTAGCGCAAGCGAACTGTTAGTAAACTTCGTAATGTCACGAAAGAGTGTAAGATACTGGCACACTCTACCCAAAAGGGAAGCGGTCGGTTAATCCTCTCCATGGTAGGATTACACGGATATAAGCACCGCCGGAGGATGAGACAGAACCTAACCTATCCGTTAGTTATCTATGTGGAACATGGTAAGCCTGTATATCTCCTGTCATGTAAAAATGACAGGTAAGCTGACAGCAATGAAAGCCGAATGGTGTGCAGGTATAAGATAACAGAAAAAGCGAATGCCGTTCTGTAATGGAGCGGATACGGATTGAACCGACATCACGGGCTGATGTGGGCGACATCATCCGACACGAAAGTGGGCAGACTTCTGTGACGACATTAGGTAGGCAATCAAACCGAATGTTGTCAAATGGTGATTCTTTACAATTAACTTTTAGAACTTTCAAAAGGAGGAAAGCAAATGAACGAAAACAAGACATCGTGTGCGCCTGCTGACAATCAGCAAACACTTTGGGACAGAATAGACTGGACTAAAGCGGAGTTGGCTGTCAGAAAGCTACAAGCACGAATTGTAAAGGCTCAGAAGGAAGGCAGATACAACAAGGTGAAAGCCTTGCAGTGGACGCTGACCCACTCTTTTTACGCAAAAGCCTTAGCCGTAAAGAGAGTTACTTCTAACGGAGGTGGCAACACCCCCGGAGTGGACATGGAAACATGGGAGAAACCCGAAGCAAAAACACAAGCGATAAGCGAACTCAAACGCAGAGGCTACCAGCCGAAGCCATTGAGAAGAGTCCACATCAAAAAGAGTAATGGCAAACTGCGACCGTTGGGAATACCGACAATGAAAGACAGAGCCATGCAAGCACTCTACCTTATGGCATTAGAACCAGTGTCGGAAACAACAGCCGACTCACGTTCATACGGTTTCCGCAAGGAACGCCGCTGTATGGACGCGGTAATGCAATGCCATAACATTCTCCGAAAAGGCTATTCTCCCGAATGGATTCTGGAGGGTGACATAAAGGGGTGCTTCGACCACATCAGCCATGAATGGCTGCTTGCCAACATCCCTATGGACAAGGCAATACTCCGAAAATGGTTGAAATGCGGCTATATCTTCAACAAACAGATGTTCCCGACAGAGGAGGGAACGCCACAAGGTGGCATTATCTCTCCCACGCTTGCCAATATGACATTGGACGGATTGCAGAAAGTCCTTGCAGAGAAATATAAACGAGTTAGAATCAAAGGTAAGTTATATTCGCCAATGGTGAATCTTGTCCGTTACGCTGATGACTTTATAATTACCTGCGAGAACCGTGAAACACTTGAAAAGGAAATCAAGCCATTGGTAGCCGACTTTATGTCTGAAAGAGGTCTGACCTTATCAGAAGAAAAGACGGTGATAACCAATATCCGTGACGGTTTCGATTTTCTCGGTTTCAACATCCGCAAATTCGGCAATGAAATATTGACCAAGCCGACCAAGAAAGCCGAAAAACGCTTTATGGAGAATATCCGTAAGGTGACAAAAGGTCATAAGGGTTGCAAGCAGGAATCATTAATCAGGATGTTGAATGCTAAAATTCGAGGATGGGGAGCATATTATCAGCATGGGGCGACACGTGATTCTTTTCACAGAATCGACCATCAGATATTTCTCGCCTTGTGGCAATGGGCTAAACGCCGTCATTCCAAGAAAGGGAAACAGTGGATAAAAGACCGCTATTGGCACAATATCCGAGGGAACAGCTGGACTTTTGCGGCTAAGTTCAAGAAATCAAACGGCAAAGAAGACCAACTTACCTTGTTGAAACTGGCATCTTCGTTTCCTTTTCTGCAATATACGCAGATAAAGGGGGACATGAATCCGTTTGACGCAGACTGCCGCCTGTACTTCAATAAAAGAATGAAGTCAAAGATGCTTGTGACGCTGAAAGGACGTAAATCCCTGCTTTACCTATGGGAAAAGCAAGGTCGGAAATGTCCGATATGTGGTGAACCGATTGACACGCATAAGGCATGGAATGTAATGCCGACCGTACAAGACGGACGGAAATGCAATCTGTTGGTTCATGATGAATGTTTCAAATTATCCCGTAAAAACAATGGAAACAAGAAGTAGGATGAGCCGGTCTCTGCACACGAACAGAGACTTTGAAAAGCTTGAGCCGTATGAGGGGAAACCCTCACGTACGGTTCTGAGGGGGGAAGAGGGCAGTAATGCCCTTGACCTACCCGATCGACCGTCAGACTTGGCACAGCGTGACGGTCGAGGTGTGCGTGCCGGCAACGAGATTGCCAAAATCTATGCCGACAACAAGGTGGATGTCATCATCTATGCGGTGGAAAAGTCGCTTGACTCGTACAAGTTTAACCTCCTGCACTGCAAGCAGACTTTTATCTCGCAGTTGAAAAGCGGAGCCTTGGGGGCGAGAACCATTGACGAGGGAGCGATGGACGAGAAATCGGGCATGAATTTTTCCGAGTATATGGCTATTCTCTCCGGAAATACCGACTTGCTTGACAAGGCGAAGCTGGAGAAGAAGATTGCTTCTCTGGAGGGTGAGCGCAAATCGTTTAACAAGGGCAAGCGTGACTCAGAAACAAAATTGCAGTCAAAGACGTCAGAGCTGGGCAATAGCAAAGCCTCTCTCAAGGGAATGACCGAGGACTACGGCAAGTTTATGGGCAAAGCCAAGAAAGACAAGGACGGCAACATCCTCAACCTCATCACTCTTGATGGTGTGGAGTCCACGAACTTAGAGGTTATAGGAAAGCATCTGCAAATGTTGGCGGAGAAAGAGACAACTGGCGGACAATACAAGCGGATTGGAGAAATCTACGGATTCCCAGTCAAGATTGTCAGCGAGACAAGTTTCGAGAATGGTCTTCCATTTGTTGACAATCGCTTTTTTGTCGAGGGCAATTACAAGTACCAGTACAACTACGGTCACATTGCCAAGTCGGACCCGATAGCAGCGGCAAACAACTTTCTGAATGCCTTACAGAAGATACCAAGCTACATTGAGCAGTATGATTCAAGATGCAAGGCTTTGGAAAAGGAAATACCGCAACTGGAAGAGATAGCTGGCAAGACTTGGAAGAAAGAGGAAGAACTGAAAGGTCTGAAAGCGGAACTGGCGGCGTTGGATAGAAAAATACAGTTAGAATTGGCACCACCACAGGAGCAAGATACTGCAGAAAAACACGAAACAAAGAATATAGAAACAGAACAAAGCATAGTTGGAAAACAAGCACGCTCCGTCTGTCGGTTATGACACCTAATTATATATAGGGGTATCTTGATGTTTTTATCATAATAAGATACCCCTGTTTTTTACATGAAATCTCAAATTTGTAAACATAGCCCCATCATAAAAAAATGAATAGCAAGTATTCCTGCTGAGTTTATCAAATCAGGGCCATTGTTGTTGATGACGACTCTACCATCAGCTCATATATACCTTTCCGACACAAGCATATCTTGTTTTCATTTGTACTCCGAGTGTGTACAGTTTCAAAACATGATTCACATTCTAACATAAGAAACTGAAGCCGTGACCATTTGTGTATTTTTGCCAAACTAACTCCAGTACATACAACAGATGTAAAAGATTTCTGCAAAATTGGCCGAAATCATAAGAAAAAAACACCAAACCAGCAAATTTCTTAAATATTATATCCGTTTATTAAGATTATTTTTGTATATTTGCAGCATTATTTTGGTGGTAAAGCCTGTTGGCCTGCCACGTGACAATAGGACTTTACGGAGCAGCCTATATCACAATTCTTCTCCGTAGTAACAGTCCGTTCTCTCTCACTGGTCTCTCCCTGCGCGGCAGAGGCATACGTTTTTATATTTTTCAAACACTCCAAATTGACAGCGCATGAGAAAGTTTACTTCTTTGTTACTGTTAGGCTTCGCTCTCGGCAGTTTCGCACAAACGCCCGGAGGAGTCAGCGGAAGCGAACTGTGGTTCAAGACTGCGCCATTGAACTCAGACCTGCAAGGTTATTACCGTTGGCAGGATTTCTCTGGGGATTCCATACGGCTGATGCTATTGGACAGCCGTGGCGTCAAGTCTGAACTTACTCTTCCGAACAGTTCAGTCCATTACTTCAACTTCAATCCGAGTCTCTGGCTCGCAGACGGATTCCGTAGTCTGAGTGCCAAACTCAAGCACGGCGACCTCTCACAGGCTACCGTCATCGGTGTCTTTTCACCGGAACTGGCAACCATCGGCAAGGATATGGTTGTCTATGCTCTTGACGGCCGCAAGGGCGACGGAGCCATTCTGAGCAAGGACAAAGCCGTAAGGGGTAGAGGTGTTGAACCACTGGACTATGGTTCAGCATCGGGTGAAGACCTGCTTTATCAATCAAGTGATTCTTTGTCCGAGAACGGTTTTAAGGAAAGCGCTCTGCGAGTTGTGTCCTACTTCAAGGTAAGCAATCCTTCAACAACATTGTGGGGAGACAACTCCAACACCACATTATTCATCGGAACCCCTTCCACCTCTGGCAGCTTCGGTACGGATTTCCCGACCTCGCTCTTCGGTAATGCTTCCATCCGGGGATATGCCCCTGAGCTTATTGTGTTCAGCAGGATGCTTACACCCGATGAGCGCAGAAAAGTGGAGAGCTATCTGGCGGTAAAGTACGGCATCACCCTCAAAGGCTCGTATCTTGACAGCGACGGAAACCTGACTTGGGATATGGCGGAGAACCAAGCCTACCACCATAGGGTCACAGCTGTTGGAACAGACATAGTAGGAAGTCTCTCCCAACCGCTTTCCGCAACATCATATGAGGAAAGTCCGGTGTATGCGGCCTTGAAGGAGAACGGAACTTATCATGACGCAAATCCATACAACCCTTCATCCGCTTCCCGTCTGCTTGTCATGGGACGTGAAAACGGCAATCCGATGCCGGACAGAGGCTTTACTTTCTGGGGCGACGATGATGTGGCACTTGCAACATATACCTCACCTACAGATTCCCTGTGGCATGTCATGAAACGTACATGGATGGTCAAGACCAACGTGCCGTCAAAGCCCGACAGTACAGTGGCAAGATGGACTGCGCAAGGATTTGAAGTGTCAAGGAATGGCTTTACTGACAATATCATCCAAGAGAAAGCCGCTTCCGGAGCTTATGCCACGACCCCAGCCCTTGTTGGAGGTGGCGGTGCTTTTGAGTTCACCTGTCCGACAAGTCACCCGACTTTTGACGTTGGCTTCGGAAGCATCGGTGGCAGCACATGCAAGTATGGATTCCGGTTCACCAATGCTGGAGTTGTTTATCCGATCATCAACGGAGCGGTCTCAAATTCATACATCGCCACGGATGTTGACGGAACGGACATCTCTATCCGCAAGGAAGGCAAAAACATCTATCTGCGTGTTGACGGAACAGGAAGTGCGACAAGAACCATATCCCTTTCGGATGCAACTGACACAGACACAAATGTGGGCATTATCCGAACGGAAGGAGCAGAGTCCGCCTTGAACATGGCAGGCTTGAGGACAGGAGGAATAGATGATGTCGGTTATATGGCAGAGTTGAGCTATGCCCTCACGCCGGACAGGGAGTTCTCGGACTATTGCCGCAAGCGTACCGTCATGCTCATAGACCCAAGCGGTGAAGGTGATTTCGACATCAACAGCAACAGCAACATAAGATGCTCCAAGCCTGATATGACGAGGGGCAAGACCATATTCCGCAATATCCTATGGGATGCAGACGGAAGCGGAAGCGATGTGTTCACATTCGCCTATTATGACGGCATTTCCTATGATGCCACTCCTACGCCGTCAAGTTGCGAGAATGGAGTTCCACGCAATGACGGGTATATCGACATCGGCATCAACATCGGTACACCAGTCTATTCCTATGTGCTCAGCGTTGACACCGTTGCAGGAAAAGTAAAAGGAGAAACCATTGCCAGAGGAACATTCTTCGGTGACACGCATAGAATCACGAATCTTGCCCCCGGCGCCTATGCGCTGTCCGTATCACAAGGTGGAGGCAACGAGATTTATGCCACTGGCAACGCACTCTACACCTCATACTCGCATGACACCAGGACCTATCTGTCTGGCGACATCTCATGGACGGTGAACGATACAAAATCAAACTACCGTGTGGGATTGGAGCCAAGCCTCACGGACGAGATCACCCAATATGGCTTCGACGTGCGGGGCGACAAGGCGCATATCATAACCGGTGGATATACAAGCCTAACCAAATATGTCACCATCAAGCCGGGCGATGTGCTTAGCGTAACAGTCCGCAACATGCAGGTCACATACAAGTTGAACGGACAGACCGTGCATCATGAATATGTCTGGTCACTTCGTGCATGGCGGTTCTGCATCAAGTACGGAAAGGGCGAGACACATATCACCGATCTTACCGTAAACGGTACGCCTGTAACCTCATTCACCACAAGGGGCAACGTGCAGATAGAAACACCCAAGAAGTGTACGACAACGATGACCGTCTATGTCGGCAGCGAGTGTGATGCAAGTATGCCTAACGGAACACAGGCAAGGGAGAACCATGTGGGCAGCTCGGACAGACAGGCTGACAATACCTTCATTTCTGGAGAAGACGAGAATTTCACTGTCAAGGGCAACGGTTCTACGACAGGCATCTACGAGGCTAAACTCACACAGGACAAGCCTTCTGCAGCCACATTGATGGTGTTTGACGTATCAGGCAAACTGGTAGTGTCACGCCAAATGACAGGCGAAAGCGTCAAGCAAGCCGACTTCAAGGTTCCCGCATCGGGTGTGTATGTCGTGAAGGCAATCTCCGAGAATGGGGAGCATACAAGGAAAATCTCAGTAAAGTAACTTAAAGGAAGATACGCATGAAGAATTATATACAGAAGGTGGCGTGGGCATTGGTTTTACTGCTTGCCGCCACACTGTCCCTTTCGGCAAAGGACGGGACAGCCGTGAGAAAACTCTTCAAGAAGGGTGTCTCTGACAGTATCTCCGTAGGAGGTAGCAAACTGGTCGTTCTTCAGAAAGACCTCATTCGGAACAGAAGCCTTTCCGTGAACTCTATCGGAGAGGAAAATGTTCCTGAGCTTGACTTTGCCATGACCAATGTCACGGCAGGAGGACATGGCTACCGTTTTCTCCCTCACGGAACACACTTCACAGGCGAGGGCGCGACTGTCAAGATAAAGTATGACCGCACGAGAATACCAAGCGGCTATACCGAGGACGACATCCGTACCTATTACTACGACCCGGCCGAGAAGCATTGGGTTGCGTTGGAGCGTGTGCGTGTGGACAAGAAGGAAGAGTGTGTCGTTTCAAAGACGACCCACTTCACCGACATGATCAACGGCGTGATACAGGCCCCGGAGTCACCGCAGACCGAAGGCTTTGCCCCGACGATGATGAACGACATCAAGGCGGCAGACCCGACGGCGAAGATAAATGTCATTGCGCCTCCAAGCGCAAACAACCGTGGCTCTGCCAACCTGCAGTATCCGTTCGAGATGCCGCCAGCACGAAACGGCATGCAGCCAAGCCTTGGCTTGCAGTACAGCAGCGAGGGCGGTAGCGGTTGGCTTGGCGAGGGTTGGAACGTCAGCGTGCCAAGCATAACGCTTGACACCCGGTGGGGCGTGCCTCGTTATGACCAGTCAAAAGAGACGGAGACTTATCTCTTGTCCGGTTCAATGCTCTCCACCATGGACGACAACGGACAGATGGGAGTCGCACACCGTGGCGAGAAGATGGACAGAAAGGCTGACCGCCAGTTCTACACCCGCCAAGGCGGTGATTTCAGCCGTATCATCCGCAAGGGTGACAGTCCTGCCAACTATTATTGGGAGGTTACAGACAAGCAGGGTGTCAAGTACATCTATGGTGGTGACGGAGCTGTTGTAAAGGGCAATGTCACCGATGCTTCGGGCAGTACCCGTGAGGTGATTGCCGAATGGAAGCTGAAACGTGTCGAGGAACTCCACGGTGACTATATAGAATATGTGTATGACATCGTGGATGAGGATGTGCGTGGCGGCTTGAAGGCCAAGGCTGCATATCTGAAGGAGGTTCACGCAGGTAATGCAGGACAGGAACCGCACACCGTTGTACTCTTTGATGGCAACAAGGTAAAGCAGGTAAAGACCAACAATGCCCGCTATGGATTCCTCGCCTCCTCCAACAAGCTGTTGGAGAAAGTGACCGTGAATTTCCAGGGCGAGACATTGCGCAGCTATGCCTTTGACTACAAGGAAGGTGCATTCCACAAGGAAATGCTCACAGGTGTCAGACAGTATGACAACACAGGAAAGGAAGTGGCTTTCCAGAACTTCGACTATTATGATGATGTGCAGGCTGAAAAGGGATATGTTCCGTTCAAGGACGATTCCGAGAAATGGAACACGCACGATGACGGACTTGACGCAGGTTTCGTCAATCCATTGAAGACTGTCAGCAAGCGCTTCAGCGACAAGCCAACTGCACTTGGCGGAACGACAAGTTCTTCTGTAAGCGGTTCGTTCTATGCAGGTGTGGGACCTTGGGACGGAAGCAAATGGAAAGGCAATACAATAGGAGGTTCTTACAGCTACTCCAGCGATACCAGCAAGGGACTTTCCGCATTCGTTGACTTGAACGGTGACGGACTTCCTGACAAGGTATATAAGTCTGGTGGTTCCGTATATTATCGTCCACAGGTCAAGACTGACAACGGAGAAGTAGTATATGGTGAGCCTGTCAAGGTAAAGGGTATCAGTAACTTCTCGACAACCAAAAGTTCTACGAACTCTTTCGGTGCGAAAGCCGTTGTCGGTTGGAATGTTCTGACTGCCGTTGTCGGAACGGACAAGTCAACCACTAAGACAAAGACCACTCAGTATTTCAGCGACATCAACGGTGACGGACTTGTTGACCTCGTTTCCAATGGCAAGGTATATTTCAACCATTTGGAGTTTGATCAGTCTGGCAATGCCGTGCCTACGTTTACATTGAGCAGTGCCGACACGCCAAGCCCAATCATCTATGGTGGCAAGGTTGACACTTCCGTCATGGAGGTCAGTAAGGATGAGCAGGCGGAAGCCATCAAGAACTCACCGATGGAGGATATTGTGCGTGTATGGCAAGCACCAAAGGATGGAACTGTCAGCGTGGCAGGGCAAGTGAGCCTTGTCGCTCCGACTGGTGACTATGATGCTGACGAGTATCAGAAGGCAGACGGCGTAAGAGTTGCTATCCAAAAGGGTGGCAATGAGCTTTGGAACAAGACTATTGCAAAGGGCGACGGCAGTTCTTATGCCGCTGCCGTATCATCTGTTGCCGTCAAGCGTGGTGAAAGGATCTATTTCCGTGTGCAGTCTGGCTCTGAGGAAACAAGCAACGGCTCATTTGATAAGGTGAACTGGTCGCCTACCATTACATACGCTGGCGAGTCAAATATCTTGCCTAACGGGCTTTCTTCAACAGAGTACAAGCCAGAGGATGGTGCCATCTACGATGTGAACACCTCCGCTAATGTGGAGAATGGTTCAAGCGTGGAAGTTCACAGTGTCTTCTACAAGCCTGTAACAACCGACGATGTTGTTCTCAGCATCATCGGCAGCAACGACAAGAAAGACAGTGACGGAAACGACAACCCGAACTATACCAAGAAGACTGTCCTTGCTCGTACATTGAAGGCTGGTGAGGCTTTCAATGGTGATTCTCTCAACATCAGTCTGGAGAATACAGAAAAGCTGACCAACTTCAGCTTTGAGATTTCATCTACCTCAAATGTTGATTGGAAGAATATCGGTTGGCAAGCGTCTGTGACTTATAAGGACTCTGCCAATATAGAACAGACGGTAGCCGTTCCTGCACACTACAATACATTTGCAAATGCCTTGGCAGAGGGCAAGCCATACTTGACCACAGCGACTGATACAATTATGGTTGTGTCACCAGTGCTTACCCTTTCGGACAATTCTATCAACGGTCAGATTACGTTGACCGCCAAGACAGAGGATGCACTTGTTGGCAAGAAGTCTTTCAATATCGAGAATGGCATCTTGAAAGCCGATACTCTGCGATTTGCAGCGACCGTAGGAAAGAAGATATGGTTTGAATACAGCTATCCTGCAACTATCTCGAACGAAGCAGTTGCTTCCGCTTCTGTTTCCATTCAGAAAGATGCGGCAGGTCTTGTAACTGAGAATGTGTTTGCTGGATTCTATGCAGAGAATGACAATCTTGGCTTCGGTATGCTCTACCGTGGCTGGGGAGGTTTTGTCTATAACTCGGCAGAAGGCAGATATGCAAAGCCTATTGACGAGTCATTGCTGAAATTGCCTGAAAACGAGAACGACAAGGTTGATCCTCTCACAATGGCATTCACTCCATTGGGTACAGACCAGACTTCTATGGACAAGTGGGTCGGTCAGCGACAGGACATCTATCTTACAGCAACCGAGGCAAGCACAGCACGATTGACAGAGCAGGATGTACTCCTTACCAATCCATTGGATAATAATGCTGAAGTGGCAGGACTTGCAGGTGAATATTTGCAGGGTACTGGTGCTGCGGCTGTAAGCCAAGTGGTATCAAGCAAGAGTACCGTTGTGCAAGGTGGTGCACTTGGCATTACCCACAACAATGCAAATGGCAGTTCAAAGACGGAAGTTGCCATGATGGATATGAATGGTGACGGATTCCCTGACATCATTGCTGGTGGTAGTATCCAATACACCAATTCGCAGGGCGGATTGAGTGGAGAAATCTACAAGGGTATCGGCTCAAACAACTCAGACAATGCTTCTGAGGCATGGGGATATGGCGGCAATCCAGTAGCTTCTGTGTCTGGCATTACAAAACTTATCTCAGGAAGCAAGTCTTCCGCACAGAACCAACAGAGTTCATGGCTGGCTCAATTCTCCATTTCCGGCAGTGCGCCAAAGAATACGGATGAAGCTGTAGAATCGTTCATAGATATCAATGGCGATGGACTACCAGACAAGATTCTTTCCGACAAGAAAGTAAAACTGAATCTTGGCTATGCTTTCACTGAGCCTATAGATTGGGAACTTGACCGTGTTCAAGGCGGTAAGAGTCTTTCTTATAATATTGGCGCAGGTGGCGATGTAAGTCATGACTGGGGAAAATTTGAAGATGAGAAATACCAAGGTATAAACAAGGCTTCCGGTAGCTTCTCAGCAGGCTTTGGTCTCGTAACCTCTGAAAGCGAAGAGGAGTATAATCTTATCGACATCAATTCTGACGGTCTTCCTGACAAGGTTTGGAAGAATGGTGATGGTATCACTGTTGCCCTTAATACAGGCAATGGCTTTGACGAGCCTATCAGTTGGAAGGGTGCAAGTGCACTTAGTGAATCAGCCTCTACATCAGAGTCTGCAAATGCAGCGTTCACTTTGACCATCAACATTCCTGTCATAAGCATCAAGATTTCAACCAACCCTGGTGCATCAACCTCGCACAGTATCAATCGTCCTACCTACTCTTTGCAGGATGTTGATGGTGACGGCTATCTTGACATCGTTGAGTCTGAGAAGGAAAGCGAGTTGAAGGTTACACGCTCAGCCATTGGCAGGACAAACATGTTGAAGTCTGTCACCAACTCCTTGGGCGGCACTTTCACACTCGACTATGCGCACACCACTCCGACCTACGGTCTTCCTGGTGGCAAGTGGGTAATGTCTGCCTTGACCATTGATGACGGAATCCATGACGATGGTCCAGTCATGACAACCGCCTTTGAATATAAGGACGGCAAGCGTGACCGCCATGAACGTGAGTTCCTCGGTTTCGGTGAGGTCATCACCAAGAACCTCGACACGGAGAAAGGCAATTCTGTTTACAGACAGGCTGTTGAGAACTATGATGTAGCCAACTACTACACGCAGGGCAATGTTACCGCCACATCCGTAGAGGATGCCAACGGCAACAAGTACACCGAGACAAAGAACCGTTACGACAGCTACTATCTGACTGCCGACGGTGACAAGTACACGTTCGCAAAGCGTGACGTGAACCTTTGGAGTGACCGTGCATCTGCATTCGTACCTCTCCGCTATACGGCAAACTTGCAGTATGAGGGAGCGGCAAACGGTGTGGTTACATCCGAGGCATGGAATGAGTACTACCTCAATGGCTATCATGGTGAGTTGAAGTCCTACAAGTACAGCGACAAGGGAAGCCTTGGCGAGGACGGAAACGGCAAGTTCGATTATGCGACCGCCATCAAGTACACGGACAATGCCACCAAGCATATCTTCGGACTTCCTGTTGATGTTACTGTTACAGGCGGTGACGGCTCACTCTATCACCATGTGACGGCGAAGTATAATACCAACTACGCCAACCACATCACGCAGATTACACAGCAGTTGAATGACGGTGTGGCAGTTACTGATTACAAGTACGACTCTTACGGCAACATCATCCAGAAGACTCTCCCTGCCAACGGCAAGGGACAGCGTATGTGGTACAAGTACCGCTATGAGCCTGAGATGAACATGTATGTTGAGCGTATTGACGATGCGTGGGGCTACCGCAGCGAGCAAGGCAATTTTGACTATCGCTATGGTATAGCCAAGGAGCATCGTGACCTCAACAACTTCTACTACGAGACTGATGTTGATGACCTCGGTCGCATCACTGGCGTGCGTGGTCCTAACGAGTTGGCTACGGGCGTGCCTTATGCCATCGCCTTTGAGTATCAGCCTTTGGCTACCTTTGGTGAGTGTGGCATTACCGCTCCTGCATACGCCGTGACCAAGCACTACGACATCCAGCACCCTAACGACGACTTGGAGACCGTTACGTTCGTTGACGGTTTCGGAAGAGCCGTGCAGGTGAAGAAGGACGGTGTTGTGACAAGTGTATCCAAGGGAAACTCTGCCAAGGACGAGAATGTGATGATAGTCAGCGGAAGAAACGTGTATGACGCTTTCGGACGTGTGGCAAAGGTATTCTATCCTACAACGGAAGGAACTGGATCGGAATCAACGTTCAGCAAGTCATTTGACAATGTATCTCCTACCGTCACAGTCTATGACGTGCTCGACCGTGCTACCTCAGTGACATTGCCGGACAACTCTACGACAACTACGGCCTATACTGTTGACAACGGCAGTCATGCACTTGTTACAACCGTAACGGATGCGCTTCATAATGTGCAGGCTACCCATACCAACGGCAGTGGCAAGACGGTGAAGACCATTCAGAAGAGCGGTCCTGACGGTGAGATTACCACCTCGTTTGAGTATGACGGCATACAGCGCCTTGTCCGTGTCACCGACACGGAGGGCAATGTAACGACCTCTACTTACGACATGGGTGACCGCCGTACCGAGGTGAACCATCCTGCAAGCGGCATCACAAGTTTCACTTATGATGCTCTCGGCAATGTGCTTACAAAGCAGACTGCCAACCTTGCGAAGGAAGGCAAGTTCATCACCTACGATTACGACTATCAGCGTCTGACAGGCATCAACTATCCTGACCACCCGGAGAATAACGTGAAGTATTACTATGGTGGTCGCAACGCTTCTCAGAACCGTATTGGCAGATTGATGCTCCGTGAGGACGGAACGGGTGCCATTGAATACTTCTATGGCAAGATGGGTGAAGTAACAAAGACCCGCCGCACGCTGATTGTGCCTAACCAGGCGATAGCAACCTACGTGACGCAATGGATTTATGACAGCCACAACCGTCTGTTGGAGATGATCTATCCTGATGAGGAGAAGATTACCTATTCTTACAACCTCGGAGGTCAGCTTGAGAAGGTTCATGGCTACAAGTCATACGGCTACGATTATGTGAGCAAGATCGGCTATGACAAGTTCGAGCAGCGTACATACTTGAAGTACTGCAATGGTGCTGAGACCTTCTACACCTACGACCCACAACGTCGCAGATTGCAGAACCTCACTGTGAATAGTGGTGGCAACACCATTATGGATAACGCTTACACTTACGATGCGGTGAGCAATGTGCTCAGCGTGGTTAATGGTGCGTCAGTTCCACAGAGTGGAAAGGCTGGCGGACAGATGGCTCATGCCTATACATACGATGCACTCTACCGTCTTGTCAGTGCAACAGGTACTTATACTGGTGCTGACAACAAGACCGCAAGCTACACTCTTGCGATGGGTTACGACAATATGCACCGTATCACATCGAAGCGTCAGATTCTCACGCAGAACAATGTGCAGTTCAACGGTACATTGAATGCAGGTTATGATTTGTCGTACACTTATGGAACTGACACAGGCAAGAAATTCCAACTTGCCAATGTGAAGGATGTGAATTATCGCACGGAAGAGACACCTTCAGAAAGCGAGAATGTGAACAACAATCATGCCTATGAGTATGATGCCAACGGTAATCTTGTCTATGTCAATACAAGCCGTACAAAGAAGGATGGCATGACTGACGAGAAGACCACGGAACGCAAACTCAAATGGGATGAGGAGAACCGTCTCCTTGCTTCTGATGATAACGGCTTTGTGACCAATTATTGGTACGATGCTGATGGTGAGCGCACGGTGAAGACTTCTGGCGAAAGTGACCAGGTGTATGTAAACTCCGAGTTTGCTGGTGGTCGCACGAACACCGCCAAGTTCTCACTCTATGTATCACCTTATCTCGTTGCTAACCAAGGCGGACGCTATACAAAGCATATCTATATAGGTAGTCAGCGTGTAGTCAGCAAGATTGGAGACTTCGACTCTTACGGCTCAGACCCACGCCGCATCCAGTATGCAGGTAGTGAGACTGATGGTTTGTCTGTTGATTATAAAGCTAAATATACCGGGCAGTTGCAGGTTATCAAGGATAATTATGCAACCTTTGCAGTGCCGTACAATGGCGAGGACAACAACGACTATGTGGACGGCAAGGGTTTCTGCTGCAATGATGGAAGTTTGGAGGCAGCGCAGGTACAGGCTTTAGCGAGAGCTGCAAAGAATAACTTCCAAGAAGGCGATACATACGAGAAGATGCAGTTCTACTATCACCCAGACCATTTGGGTAGTAGCAGTTACATCACCAACCTTGACGGAGAGGTGGTACAGCATATCGAGTATGTTCCGTTCGGTGAGGTGTTCATAGAGGAACGCAACAACATCTGGAATACACCTTATCTTTTCAATGCGAAGGAATTCGATGAGGAGACGGGATTGTATTACTATGGGGCGAGATACTATGACCCAAGAGTAAGTTTGTGGATAAGTACAGATCCTATGGAAGATAAATTTCCAAGTGTGTCAAGTTATACTTATGTGATAAATAATCCTTTGAACATCTTGGATCCAAACGGAGCCGATATTGTCTATGTCAATCTTGGAGGCCAAGAAGTGTATAGGATTAAAAACAAAAATATATACAAGACTTATATACAAACATCTCGTTCTTATACATCACCATCAAAAGGCAATTTGGGGTGGAAAGAAGTGCCAATGCCAAAAATTATCCAAACAAGACCTTCCTCTAATGAAGATGTATCAAGTGAAAAATATCAAAAGAATGATTATTTGATAGCAGCCCGAACGGGTTATTTCAATCAAGCAAAAAATCATGGAATTTTGAAATTATATTCAGAAGGAGGACATGAAATATCTTCTGAAGAAATCAGACAAATTCCTGATTTAGACCCGACTTTAGTAAAAGCTATCTGCATTCAAGAAAGCCATGCCGCCTTGACAAGTTCTGACATTATGACATCTAACAATCCTGGTGATTGGGGTGACGGAAAGTTGAAGAGTGCTTATGGTATGAAGAAAAAAGAAAAAATGAGTGTAACTAATTCTTTGTATTATGGCATTAGAATTCTTGCAACCAAAGGATTCAAAGGTGGTGTGAAATATGATAAAAAAACAGGAGAAACATCATATGAGTTCAAAGGATGGGGA
>ENA-OZRV01000068-OZRV01000068.1-human-gut-metagenome-genome-assembly--contig:-NODE-68-length-16169-cov-8.171714_pt1 | contig 16169 bp, 19 predicted proteins | sample MGYA00243273_ERZ653953 | MGnify/ENA primary metagenome ERZ653953 (study PRJEB26926, sample SAMN06164449) | human gut metagenome | biome: ENVO:00009003; feature: ENVO:2100002; material: ENVO:00002003...
GGTTCTCTTTGATAAGTCGCTTTCGTGACAATGCTTGTCTCTTTTATGTCTATACTGGTCCACGTACTGGAAAACGTGGTCGCCCCAAGACCAAGGATGGCAAGATTGATATGAAGAATCTTGACCTCACTCGAATGGAGAAGATGGAGATGAAAGATATAGAAGGAACAGCTTATACTTTGATTGCCTATTCCAAGGCACTCAAGTGTAAAGTTAGACTTGTCATCTGGCAGATGCCGAATGGCAAGAAGAAACTATTCTTCTCTACATACACCTCACTTTCGGGTGAAGAGGTACTTCTTTATTATAGAACCAGGTTTCAGATCGAATTTTGCTTTCGTGACGCCAAAGGCTATACTGGTCTTATGGACTGCCAGGCTCGCGATAAGTGGAAACTCGATTTTGCTTTCAATGCTTCGTTCACATCACTAAATGTTGCCAAGGTAACTATGAAGGAGATGGGAATGGAATATTCTATGTCTTCATTCAAGTCACTGATGACCAACATTTATCTGGTGAGACGAATTTTTAAAGCATGCGGGTACATCCCGAACCGAACTTTAATTAGCAAGATTTTCAAAGATCTCTCGTGCTTACAGCGTATAGCTGCTTAGCACATTATTGAATTATTAACGAACTATTGTTTGATCGTCAGCAAAAAATATCAAAATCTGATACGTAATCCAACATAATTTAGTATTTTTGCAATAAAATCAAAAGCGAATATGGCGCAGGATTGCTTGAATTCACCTTCTACAACCGACGGAAGCAAACGCTTACCAAAGGGCATTCACGTTACTGGGGCTGATGACAAATCGGATCCAGGTATAGAAGGAACGCCCTGGGGTTACCTGTTCATTCACAACAAGACAGCCCAGGCTTTTGAGAATGAGATGAAAGACTATAACGAGAAAAATCCCAATTCAGCCGTACCTTGTTTCATTCACCGCACTTTGAGGTACAGACAAAAGAACGAGAAAGGTGGAGTAAAGAAAGAATTACAGCCATCCATCAGTGGACTCGTATTCTTGCAGGGCAAAACAAAAGTCCTCCAAGCATTCCTAAAGAATTATTATCCGCAATACCACTTGGTGAAAGACCGATGCAAGGGAGTTCCTGCCTCCATCAAGGACAAGGTTATGCAACCATTCATGACAGTATTGAAGGATAATCCAGAAAGAGTAACGTTTCTGAGAGACCCATTCGAGAAGTTTGCCAAAGACCATGTAAAGCTGCGTGTACTCACCGGCATTTTTGCAGGATGCGAAGGTTATATCGTCCGCATAGACCGCGACCGCCAACTCGTCTTCGACTTTGGAGGTTATGCTGTTGCCATCCGTGGCGTCCATAAAGAGGACTTCGAGGTCGTCGAGAAGTAAAAAAGTACCAATAAGATACAGAACTTTCGCATGTGGCTCAGTCAATTAGTGTCAAATATTTAAGGTTTTTCTTGGTGGTTACGAAAGTAAGTTGTAAATTTGCGGTCAAGGATTAGAATAAAGGAGAATGTATTATGTCGACAAATAATGTATCTCAAGATAGGACCATTCCTTATTGGGATGAAATCAAGAAATTAAGCATTGAGGATAAATATTCCTTGATAGCTAAAATTGAGTCCTCTTTAGGCGATGTTGATATGAGTGAGTCGACTAATTTGATTCATGGGATACCACGTGAGGTGATGATTGCGGCTGCAGAACATGCTCTGAAGGAAAATAGAGCAGGTCGCTGCATTCTAAATTCGCAAGTTGAGTCTTATATTAAAGCAAAAAGAGGGTGGAAGTAGTTTGGTCAGACTTGGCTTTGACGCAATTAGATGAAGTCATTGACTATGTGGAAGAACATTTTAGAGGAATATGATAAATAGGTCTAATGTCAGAAAAATGGTAGAAAAACACCGAATTTAATAATGGAATTGGACTTTCGCAAGTTCAGAAGTTATAGACAGATTAATATGAAGCAAAAACTCTTCAAAAATTTGGTTGTTTCACAGACAACCCTTATATTTGCTACGAATTAAATATTGAAGTTATGGCACAGTTAACATTACAGGTAGATAGCCCATCTTTGTTGGAGCAATTAAAGAATGTCCTCTCTCTTATGAAAGGCGTTAAAATAGTTTCTGACTCCCCTGTTTCAAGGAGTGCTGCTTTGGAAGATGTTCCAAACGCAGAAACTTTGGCAGCAATGAAAGAGGCAGAGAGTGGTCATGATGCAGGAGTAGTTCGAGTAGATAGCTTAGAAAGTTTCATGGCATCAATGGAGGAATAGAGTTTATGAAAGAAATTCGAAAGACCTCGCAGTTCAAGAAAGATTATAAGCGTTTTAAGAATGATAAAGAATTTGTAGAAACGTTTTGGAGATAGTTAAGCTTTTGGCAGAAGGCAATCAGATACAGGAAGAATATAATCCTCATCCTTTGAAAGGTAACTGGAAGAACTATATGGAATGCCATATAGAGAATGATACACTTTTGATTTGGTTTGATAAGAACAATAACGCAATAGTATTAGTTCGTTTAGGTTCGCATTCTGAGTTATTTGGTAAAGGACGTAAGCGCTGATGTCATTCATTAAATGCCAATAAAGGTCATAAGATTTCTGCCATAGCCCTGATGGGAACCTCTCCAGAGTCGATCCTGTCCAAAGTCGAATAAAAAGTATTATCATCACCGCATCCAGCATTGTGTCCCTGCGTTCCCATCAGCAGCAATCCCAGCAAGTTGCGAGCAATCAGCATCGAGCATCCTTCATCGTATCCCTGCGTTCCCATCAGCAGCAATCCCCATGTCCCTGCAGTCGCATCAGCAGCACCCCCCCCATGTCCCTGCGGTCGCATCAGCAGCACCCCCATGTCCCTGCGGTTCCATCAACATCGAGCAAGCATCTAGCATCGTATGTCCTTGCGGTTTATCCCGCACAAAAATCCGCAGCTCCGCTGCTGGCGTAGACCTCTGATGGTCCGCCAACCTTATAGCGTAGCGGTTTGAGCACCGAGTAGGGCAGTTGGCACATCCCTTGTACCCTGAGGGGAAAAGGGCTTGGGAAAAGCGGTGGACCCTCCCTTAAGGGTAAGGGAGGACTGGTGGGTTTTCGAAAAAACCTCTGATGGTCCGCCAACCTTATAGCGAAGCGGTTTGAACACCGTTTCTGTCCCCTACAAGGGGAACCGAAGAGGTCGTAAAGACTATTGAGACGGAGGTTTTCGAAAACCTTCCTTAACTGATAGCTGTCGAATATCAGTTTGCCGATACGTCTTTTGTATTCGCCTACCAATTCTTGTATATCATCACGGTTGATGAGCAGTGGTATATGTTTGCACAGCGTCATAGCTATGGCATACGCAGCATCGGGTCTGTTCTTCTCCAATATCTGTGGGATGGATTTCTTGTACCATCGTTCCAGCAGACGTAGCAGAACCTTGAAGTCATCATTGTCTCTTGGCTCAAAGCATACTTCTTGCATCAGATATTTGGAGTATTCATCCTCATAGTTCACGCTCAGCCCTTTCGGAATATAGTTGATTCTCGGTCGCTCCATCTTAGCGCGATACCGTTGCTTCTCCATAGACAATTTTCTCTTCTCGTCCCATTTTATGCGCAACAGCTTTTCTTCCCTTATCTGGAGTTCAATATCTCTGAACTCTGAGGTATTCATCACCTCTTCCTTCAGATGTTTCTTGATAACTTTTTTCAGATACCGTCGCCATGCCTCCTTGTTCTCTTCGGTAACGAATGACGGACATTGCTCACCATAGATGGTGTGCCATGTGAATGGCTCGAAGTCGAGGGACCAGAGGAATGATTTGTGTTGGGTGTTGTTTGGTTCCATAGGCTAAAATATGCAGGGACTATAACTAAAAAGCTTTATTCAAGTCTATGTTGAAGCCCACAGCTTTCATGTCATTTGCTACAGCTACTTTCCAATAGCCGTTGTCATCAACATTCACATATACGATACCATCTATATCTCCAGGTTTTTCAACATTATCCACAACAAGAGCACACACTCTGTCTCTTCCTAACTTTCCAATTAGATAGCCATGTTCAAATACGACATTCTGTCTTGCTCTTGATGATAGTTCAGAGTTTCCTTTCACGCGTCCTTCATCATCTGGAGTATACAGAACTATTCCAAAGCCTACATCTGTATATTTTTCAATCTTTTCAATGATGGTCTTACCCATGTTAGCCTGTTTATGTAATATAATAGGCTCCAAACCTAATTTTGTCAAGAATAGTTCTACTTCTGTTTTCAAGCTAGCGTGTCCATGGACGATAAACACTTTATTATTAGAAGTCTTGCTCATTTGAATATCATTTTTACCAGTTGACATGTCATTTAATTTTTCAATATAGATTTTGTAAATTGGATAAGCTTCTTGATAGGAGTCTTCTAATGAATATCCGTTACCTGTTACATCTATCTTGCAAAACTTGTCAATATATTCGTCTGATTTTCCGAAATACTTGACAAAGACTGCACATGCTTCTCCATACCATTCTTGAAAAGCATCAATGGCTTCATAAGAATTAACCTGTTGTTTCTTTTTATATATGTAATCTTGAAGCAACTGGTCGAGTTTTTCCAATCTGCTTTTTATTGTCTCATTCATATCTATACTCATTTTAATTTTCACGTTTTTATTATCTGTTTTCAATTTTCCTAAAAATATATCTATGGCATTGCCTTTTGTTAACATCAAGGGCTTGTAATTATCTGCCACATTTTTGATATTACAAGAATATGTATATGTATAAATACCCCTTAAGGTTGGCGCATTAGTCTTCGTTATAGCTATTCTCTTGATAGGATTATTACCCATCCAAATATCTTTTAGAAATGGATATACACCTTCTAAAACAACAATACTCAACTCATTGTTGTTGATAGTCAAGCGTTCGAGTTTTCTGAATCCTCCAATATTTAACCTCGACAATCTATTGTTGGATAACAATAATTGTTTTATGCAGACTTCTTTTATGCCGTTTGGAAGACACACAATTTGATTATAACAAAGATTCAGTATCTTCAATTTTGGCAACTTCAGAACTTGATATCCAATGGCAGATAGCTCATTGTTCGACAAATCTAATACCATTAACTTGCTCAAAGTCTTAATTTGAGGTGGTATTTTACTTATATGATTGTTATGTAATATCAACTTTCTCAGATTAGTCATTTTGAAGACATAATCAGGAAAAGATGTCAAATCTTGATTTGACAAGTCTAATTTTGTTATTTTCTTATAATTATTTTGTGTATTTGGGGTTGTTGCCATTATTTTTTATTATTTTTGCAAGCAAGTCGGCTATGGGAGGTAGCGACTATAAACAAAGTACTCCATCCAACTCGGGTAAACGTCACCAAGGGCTGAGGACCAGAACTTATCGCAGGGGAAAGAACCAACTGCATCGACGGTTAACCTAGTGGGAAAGTATTGGGCTTTTGCCAAACTCCTCTTGGCTCGTCATGCAATATCAAATTGTGTGGCGAGTAACTTTATTTATGGGTTCTCACGTTGCCAAGATGCAAGAATCCAAGGATAATCATTCTCTGCTGTGCAGATGACCTTTGTTCTATCAGTAGAAAATCTGCTGTCAATCCTACTGCCATCATTGCCATTGAATTGATAAAAATTTGAAATCAGCAATATCTCTTTGAAATATTCTTTGTAAAGATCTCTTAATTCCTCAATTGCAAATTTACTTAAAGCTTTGTCTATTAGCATTTCGCCTTCATGACCTGGACTCCCTGCTACATTTTTCAACGTTATTGTCATTATCAGCTTCTTGTTTGAATCTTCACAACAGATCTGTATATTATATTTTCTTGAATCAAGAAATTCTTCACCTTCATTTTTGCCTACACAACTTTCCAAGATAAACTTTTTTAGTGCTATAAAATGAGCATTCATGCAACTTACAAGGGTTTCATCAACACCAATCTTTGCTTTCCATTTCTTAAATTCCAATAGGGACATCAAAGGAATATGTTTAATCAAATTAAATTGGTTTACAAATTCTTGCATATTTCTCCCCTTATTAGTAAGGCAATTATACCTTAGCATGATCATTTCTTCGTCACAAAGCTGAGCACGGAGGCATTTTGCATAGATTACTCGATTTTCTTCATCTAGAATAGTATTGCCATCATCATCTTCATTATCTGCCATACCTATCAGTCTTGCTACATGGTAAAGCATTCGTAAATGGACAGACATCTCACGACAATTTGCCGCATAAATTTGCTCGTATTCTTTAACGGCAGCTTTAGTTCTACTTATATAGGTACTATTATTATGAAAAGGCTTTTCTAAAAAACTATCTATAATGTTGACAAAAGCCTCCCTTCCTATTTTATTATTATGTCTATAAGCATCTAAAGCATGTTGGTAGAGGCTTAGGAATGTCGTAAATTTGTTATCAAACAATTGTAAGTATGACTGGGCTATAATAATTTTATTAGTCTTCACTACTGCATTGTTTGTGCTTATAACATTTGTGTTAACATTTTGCGTCTCTCTGTTTACAACATTTTGCTCTTTTAGGGTAATAAACAATAGGTATGCAGAATAAAGAGTAACTCCTGTACCTATAAAGCCACCTATAAAGTCTCCATATGTCCCCAATACATTAGTATCTATTTTACACCACGTTAAAAAATCAGAACAATCACATCCCCAAAAGAAGAGTATCGCAGCAACTATAGCTATAACTATAGACCAGTTTTTGATACAATTGATTCTGTAAGATTCTTTCTGTATATTGTCTGTAGAAATAGGATTATTACTTTCCGCTATTTCTGTCATTCTATTTGCCATATGCGTATCTTTTCAATATTCACATTTCCGTCAGAACTTACACAAGTCCGACATACAGGATAATCTTCACCCTTATATTTATTGTTTCGCCAATGTAATAGTTGTAAATTGTCGAAATCTCTATTTCCTCCCTTAGATAAAGGTCTAATATAACTGACCTCCCAGCCATATGGAGTCCTTTTACCATATTGGTCGTATCTAATCCAAGCTCCTGCAATATCCTTACGCCATATTGCAGGTGGTTTTCCTTCTACCTTTTTTGCTTTATTCCATAAAGCAATCAGTTCTATTTTGTTGATTTTTATTAAATTTTCCATATAAAACCCTCTTTATCTCAAATAAACTCTCAGCATCCTACTTTTGTAATTTATTCCACTCAAAGCATCCTCTACATATCCATCATGTAGCCCATACTTCTTCTGAAGATAATCTACATTTCCCATATAGAAATCATTCAGACGCAGATTCTTCTCCTTATGTTCTTTCTGTGGATTATCGCCACTGTAAGTAAAAGTCAATTTCATAGGTGTCCATCTAATTCTGTATTCAGTTTGCCCCATTATCTTATATGCCGCCAAGTCTTGGTTCATTGTAGCCTTATATATGCTGTACTCCATCTCGGGTGGGAATATTAATAATTACCTCCTCATCTCTGGGAACTACTATACGAATGTCACATTCAGACAATTTATGATATACATCAAAGGCAATTTCCAACTCCTGACCATAAAAATCCATTTCTGGATTGTAATGGGAAGATGGATTGAGCAGTATATTTTTTATGCTATCCAAAGCATGGATGGCATCCAACGGTATATTCAGGTCTAGAAAATGAGTTTTGGAAAGATGAATATAGTCACCTAACATGGTTTTGGAGAAATCAATGCTACTATCATCTGCATTACTTGTTATACCTAAACGAGTGTATAGCATTTTAAATGCTCCTTCTATAGCTTGGCGTAGGGCATTCCCACTAGCTACAAAATCAACATTGCCTCCATCTCCTTGATAATATTTACGAGCCTTTGTGTAAGCAGAAGCGTAGGGTTGTACTATTGGCTTGCTTACCTTTCCTTCTCGACAAGCGAACATTTCCATTAATTGCCACCCAATATCTGTTTTCATCAGATCTTCTTCCTTTGAAATACCATTCCGATTCATCAACTCTCTGATTATATACGAATAGAGAGAACGATCGTGGGTAAAAAACAAAATTTGGAATTTATCGGCCAACTCATCCAAGATAATACGAACCAGTTTGGTTCGATTGCATCTGTCCAAGCTGACCATCACATCATCAAGCAATAGTATCTTCAAGGCATTAGGAGCCTCGCCTTGCCCAAGTCGGTAATCAAGCACACACCATCTGATACAAAAAGCCAAAGCTGTCATTCTCGCCTCGTTTAGGAATTTGCTCGGATACTTCACGTTGACAGCTGTTCCTTCAAACTCTGTAAGTTTGAGTTCGATATTATACCGATGTCTCTCTATCCTTTTATCTTTCTTGGCATGTGAGGCGGAAGTGTATTCCAAATGTACCTTAAAGTCATATTCAAACTTTTGAATTTTATCATATATGTTGGCATTGATAAAATCAACGAGTTGCTGGATATTTGCATTCAAATGTGCCTCCAAAGCTAAAAAATCACTATACTCTTGACTATTTTTATAGACAATAATATGTTCTCCCTTGGCATTGGTTGTATAACCTGGCCCTTCATTATATTCCTTTATCATGGTCTTTACGTTACGCAAGGTTTTGCCATGATAATGAATTGCAGGGAAAGATAAATGGGGGAACACCGAGTATTCAAAGACATCTATCAAACTGGAAGTTTTCTCACTATGAGGTATCTGAAATCTGAATAGGGACTGATAGTTGACAAGGTCTGATGCTAAGTTTGACTCCAACAAGTCCGTGTCCTGACAAGAATCCAAATTACAATATGATATTTGATATACCTTACCATTATTGTCTTCCACAGACACAAAAGCATTGGTTCTTTCTGCACCTTCATCCATTTTTGCGTGGATATTTACCAACGAGTCTTCACTCTCAGACGGCAAAGCAAACTGTTCCTGCACTTTTTTCGGTGAATTTACCGCAGCATCAAGTAATGTGTTAAGCCCATAACATAAAGAGCTTTTTCCACTGCCATTCTCTCCATACAACAGGAGGTGCTCACCATCCAGTTCTATTGGAGAAGAACTACCAAAGAACTTGAAGTTATTCAGCCAAATACGTTTTATCTTGCTCATTTGAAATAAAAATTATGAATTCTACCTAATATTAGAGAACTTCTAGTATCCAAAAGCATGATACGCTGTCGAACCACATTATCAGATTTCATCAACCACGAATAAGTTTCTGCCACTTTATCTTCCATGTCAAGTTCCTTATTCATGAAAGGAGCCTTCATTAGTTCATGAACAACCCCAAGATTGTTCTTTTGCATATGTTCAGCAAAGTAAAGCTCATATATACACATATCTATCAATTCTTGAAGATAATAGGCTTTTCTATCTTCTTTGAAAGAGCCGATAGTACTATTCTTCTCCTTATAAGCCACAATTGTATCCACTAGACTATCTAAAACGAAATGAAACTCATTGTTTATATAATATGGAATAGGGAAAGATTTGATAGCTGCAAAATGGACACACTTTTCTTTGCGATGCGCCTTCTCATATTCCATTTTATAGAATGAGAATAGTTTGGAATTATATATTGCCAATGTTATTTGGCGGGATAAACATGTTGGCAATGTGTCTGCCGGTATGGCATACATACCTACCGGAAAAGCCCAATGCTTGTCTTCATCATACACACATTTGCATAGTTGATTTGATGTTGAAACTATGAATTTCGGGGCATCTACAAGCCATCTTCTTTTGGGACTCAAGAGACTAAAGGAAATAGATTTCTTATCTTCCTTATCTATAGCATCACACTCATTCAAGTAATTGTTTAAAAGATTGTTCTGAAGAGATTGACTTACGTCCTTATCATTTAGAATCAAATAATTGCGGTCTTTTTGTGACTCATTTACGATATAACCATCAACTGTTTTACCATATAGAAAAGGTCTTACTTGCTGTTTTTCTATGCAAACATCTACACCCAAAGCACGAGAATACCCTGTGAGTATATCTGCCTGGAGTCTACAATCTTGCAAGACAAATATCTTTCCTCTTTGCATTCTAAACCCTGAAACAAGAATACTATTGTTTCCTCCAAGCCAATAATTCCCAGCCATCAGACGTTTTATGCTGAGGAAAGTTTCATCGTTTATACTATCATTAAACATATGCTATGATTAGGTTAAAAACGAGCTACTAAGCCCCATCCCCGAGAAGTACCTTATAAAAAATGGGGGGAGCCGTTCGCCGTATATCTATTATTTCTTGTTCTTCATTCTACATAGAATGTGCCATGTTCTGAATATCGGCTCACTCAAAGCCTCGGCAGGATAATATCTCAGAAGACGAACGTCACGATACAGGCAAAGGAGGTTATGCCCCAAAACGTGATGCTTGTCATAATGTCCAAAATTACCTCCACTCAAGATTTCATCAAGAAGCATTTGCCCCTCTTTACATCCATAGGTGCAATCATCTTATCCTCTGTCAATCCCATGACCTTATGTAACTTAGAAAAGGTGGTGAGAGAGTGATCCCTCACCACCATAACCATTAACATCCCTTGTTCGCAAGAGCCACTACAGGAACTGGTTTTAAGCATCGTTGAGATGCCAACTTGCATCCATACCACAGATAACAATCAGATCGCCAGAGGCGAATGGATGCCTCGGAGCACAGCTAGCTCCTCTAACTTGAATTTATGACATCTGTCAGAAGAAATTCCGAACCTCCTGCAAAATGCCTCAATATGTTTTATGTCATCATCAGAATGCCAACTAATCTCCCATTCAACATCCTTGCCTATCGCCTCGTTAATCTTGTCAAAATAGGGCATGTCGACAGCAGAAAGAGAATGGCCAAGAACAGAAATCTTTCTTATAGACGCCAAGCCCTCAAAGAAATCCTCGTTTGCCGCAATAATGCTCTCCGTAGGCTTCATGTTAATGGCATAATAATCCTCAAACCGTCTCAGGGCCTCCTGTACCGCATTATACCTGACAGACGACCTCCAGTTGCCCTTAGCCTCGTCCTTCAAGAAATAAGCAAGATACGCAAGCTTGTCATTGACAAAATAACGTCCCCTCTTGTCTTTAAGGTTAGGTCTATACCTCCGTCTGTGCTCGTTACGTTTCACCCAAGCCTTAAAGTCCCCTTCGTCATCGGCGCTATGCCCTATTATCAAGCTTCCATATCTGTCATGCCTACTGCCATGAATATACCTTATCTGCTCCCTCCCGATACCATAGACCGACTCCAGAAAATCAGTATAATTGAACGTCAGGAACCGGGCATTCTTGTCGATATCAAGCAGACGCTTCTTAAACCCCTTCTCATACGCCAACGTGTTAATCCACTTATGCAGCTGATACCTCATTTCAAACGTGCAAGAGTTGAGCATGTCCGATATGCCGTCCAGCCCCAGATAATAGTCGCAATATCTGAACCCATCCGAATCTTCGTCACAATCAGGCAAGACAACATCAAGAACATCGAGCACCTTCTCCCTGTTCAGGTCAGCCAGATGCTCTTCAAACCGCCACCACAGATTGTTCTCGGCCCATGTTGTCTTTGGGTAGACACCGCCAGATGAGCATCCCCATGAAATCTCGAGACACCTCAAGCAATCCTTGAAACTTTCAAAGCTGTTCATCAGCGACCTCGGTCCGAAATAGAGGTCAAAAGTAGCCAAAACGTAAGGCCTATGTCTTAGCAGATACTTTCTAAACTCAGCATAAGAACATTTAGCCCCATGATAGCAATCAAATCCGTTTCCGATGATATATAGGTGGTCTGATGTCATATTGAATGTATTTACCAATATCAGTCCCTCTCAATCCCCATTCTGCAAAATATCGGATAAACGATATGTTCCAAGATCCAGGTCATGCGTTTCTCAAAAACCTCCAACGTAAACTCCTTTTCAAATTTCTCCCTGCCGACCTTGCCCATGTTGCTGCGCAAGACAGAATCATTCAGGAGAAGCTGAATCTTATCAGCAAGCACAGCAACATCATGCTTCGGAACGAGGAAGCCCGTCTTACCATCATCAACAATTCCTGGTATTCCCCTTCTGTCGTCGAGATGCAAGGCAAACCATGTTCCATAGCCTCCAACAATACAAGAGGGAAACACTCGCTATGATAGAACGTAGGAAATAAAGGAAGGACTGGTGGGTTTTCGAAAAAAGCAACGAGCAAGCAACCCTTTAGCAAATCCTTGAGTGGAAGCGGGTTCATCCCCGCACAAAAAACGCTGCTCCGCTGCTGGCGTAGACCTCTGATGGTCCGCCAACCTTATAGCGAAGCGGTTTGAGCACCGAGTAGGGCGGTTGGTACATCCCCTGTACCCTGAGGGGAAAGGGGCTTGGGGAAAGCGGTGGAGCCTTCTTTAATGGTAAAGAAGGACGGGTTGATTTTAGAAAGCCTTCTTATACCACTCTACCATAACCTTAGCCTTTTCCTCCCAGGAAAGCTCCTTTTGTCTTTCCTTACAATTCTCCGAAAGGAGCTTCAGTAAAGACCTATCCTTTTCCAGTTCATTGAGCAATTTGGCGAAATCATGAGCCGACTGAGAAGGAGAAGAAAGAGGAACCTTCCTACCAACTTTTTCATTCACAGCATCACCTTGACCGCAAGTATCAAAACAAACGACAGGAAGATTATTGCCAATAGCTTCCAAAACAACATGAGGAGTACCCTCAGCAACACTGGTAAAGAGGAAAACATCCGACTTTTGCATGATGTCCTGTACCTCATCATGGCTTACAGCACCATGCCAGATACACTTATCAGCAATGCCATAACTCTCTGCCAATAACTGATAGGATTCAGCATCACCGCCACCCACAATATGAAGACGGAGCTTATCGCTTCCACTCTTAGCTACAGATTTTAAAGCCAAGCCCAACTGCTTGCGGAAATCCATTTTGCCAACCCAGAGCACATCAAATGTATCTTTACCCGATTTATCCAGCAAAGGATGCTCCTGCACATAGCACCCCGTCTCATTGAGCAAAGGCGAATCTATACCCATATATTTTTTGAAAGAGCGCTGCGAGTTAGATGAAGCAGAGAAAACCACCGAAGCCTGTCGCGCAGCCTTTCTCACACGACCAGAACACCGCAGCTGGATACCCGTCAGGAAATTCTTCAGACGCATGAACAACTTGGTCTTCAGTCCGGCACCATCCAGATAAGCCACAGGGAACTTATCCTTGGCATCCACAGGTCCCCAAACAAACGGCACCCCATTCTCTTGCGATAGTTTCCACAGATACCCTGGCTCACGGAATCCGATCATGTTGAGCTGATGCAACACATCCATCTTCTCCACCTTACAGATATCCTTCGCGATGAGATACGTCTTCCACTGCCACTCCTTATAATATTTATAGAAGCGCCAGTCCCCCTGGTTCCAGCACATCTTCCTGATTTCCTCCGATACCGGATTATAATAGAAGTGCATGTTCTTCCCCTGTTCCAAGGTAGGCACCACCTCCTCTATCCTATCCCGAAACTCCCCTTCGGTAATAATATACAGTTCACAGAACTTGGCAAGATTACTCACCCAGTTCCATGCCATTCCAGGCTCACTTCCCATACCAGGAGAGCAAGCGTATGCATTAATTAATATCTTCATACATTTACTATATTTTACCAATATCGCCAATTATTTAATGTAAGATACCGCCATTAGGGATTCTTATATTATCATCTAATTCATCAATATCAACATTAGATGTCAAATGAATTCGATTCGTTGGCACACACAATTCTATAAAATCTTCTGTTTCAACTCAAAAATGCCCATTGAATTTGAATATCTTATCACCCTATCCTTATCAAGGCTTCTCTGTCCTTTTACCTATACAGAAGCTAATCTATACATGTACTTTTCTCCTTCTAAATCATCCTTATATGTTTTGCTTTCAAACAAAACTTCTATAGGTAGAGATTTTGGATGAGGAGAAGGGATATAAAAAGCGAACTGCTTGAAAAGAAACAATAATCTTTCTATAAACTCAAAGGACTTTTTATATAAAAGAATACTTACATTTTAATTTATTTCCAAACTGCAATTATTCTTTATAAACTCAGCAAGTTTACTATAGTTCTTTATATGGTTGTCAAAAGCTTCTTGCGCAAATGTGGCTATCCATTGATCTGAACCTGCAGGAGGGGTTTCACCAAATTCCAAATAATCCATGTAAACTGATGCCATTAAATATGCAGGATTAAGATAGAAAATAAAAGAAACCTGAATCATCATCAATTGGTTTAACATTATAGATATGTTATTCAACTGTTTCTCTCTTCTACAATCAAGACACACTGTATTACAATTAAGCAATACACTACTATACTTATTTGCATGCACGCAATCATCCAATAATTTCCGATTATGCTCCAAGTATGTATCCCATCCGAAAAAAGGATACAAATCCTTCGTATGCGGAGAATTCTTTATTGCTTTTAAGATATTTTTAACAGAAGGAATTCTTAAAGAGGACTCTATCCATTTTTGAACCTCCTCTACATATAAGCCTTTTTTGATGTCAAACTTATCTTTAAGAGTGATGTCCAAATATATTTCTGTCAAAATATCATCAAATACCTTTCGAACAAGAACAAATGCATCATTAATCCTGGCAATCTTCAACAATGTTTTAATTGAATCAAGGGTACCTTGAATAGACATGAAATAGTAGCTCTCGTAATTAGGAAATCCTTTGGTGCCTGAAGGAAGAAAGCAAAAAGCCCTATCAGAAACTGCTTCATAAAAATCCATCATTTCATCAAGTTCCTTAAAAAGGTGATGCTCTTTATAATTTTTAGACAACATCAACTTATCCGCTACATTTAATTCTCTTCCCATAATTTGCGTATATATTCAATATCAGCTTTCAACTGCAAATTTTGCGGAGTCAGACTTAACATAAAAGTCATCTCACCTAACAAATGTTTCAGATAGTTTTTCTTGGAACAACCTATCTTTTGCAAATGACTTTCCAGCCCCCATTTCTTTATATAAAAGACCTCTTGACGAATTTTACGCCTTTTATCTTTATCTACCTGAAGTTTTTGGTTGACAACTATTCCTGTTACAACCTGTCTGGTATTTCTTGGCATAACTTTCGTTTTTTCGTTATTCAAATGAAGCCCAATGGCATTTAGTTCTTTTTTTACAAGACTGGTCAATTCATATTCATCTATATTAGAATCAGAAGAAAAAGTCAAGTCATCAGCATACCGAGTATAATAAATGGTATGCTCCTTGCAATATTGGGCAATATGGGCATCAAAATCCAACATATACAAGTTGGACAAATATGGGCTAGTCGGCGCACCTTGAGGCAAAACATGATCTAAACAACACAACATTGCCAATAAATCAGCAACAGGGTTAATGTATCCAAATGACCGAAATATTGCTTTAATAGAATTCTCACGTATCGATCCGAAGAAATCATGAACATCAAACTTGATAACTATCTTTCGATTTCTATGGAAACGAACATTTTCCTTCAACCTTTTCCCTTGCACAAAAGCTTTAGCATAAGGACTCACTTTTTGGGTATTCAGTATATTCTCTAATATCCAATATTGAATTTGCTTTAAGTTTGGCAAAGGAGCGTTTATCTTACGAATACCTCCACTATGTTTTTTTATCTTATATATCCAATAAAAAGACTTTGGATATTCTACCACAGTTTTAATATATGACAATTTAAAACCTACTAATTCTGAGAAATGCTCGGAATCATAAATAATTGGCAGATTATTATCTACTAATTTTTTAGCATATTTTAAACAACTATCCACATACTCTATCGTATAGCCATTTAAGATAGCCAATTGGGCAAATTGAAAAGAATATTTATCAAATTCCATTATAAAAAATCTTGAGGGAGGATAGCACACTATCCTCCATATTTTTCGATATTTGAGACAATTTGCTGGGAATGCGACCTCTGGGCGCATGAGAAGCAAATTGGCTCAAAAGCTTGAAATTACATACTCAGTACAGAAAGAGCGACTCGCTCCACCGAAATAGTTTCCTATTTTATTTAGTATATAATCTATATTCTCCAATTCTTTGGCAAATATACATCATTTTTATCTTTTTTCGGTATCATTTCATCATAAAGTGGATTTATCCATAGAAATTTAACATTTCTATTCATTTTTTCACTCAATCCTTTAAAA
>ENA-OZRV01000071-OZRV01000071.1-human-gut-metagenome-genome-assembly--contig:-NODE-71-length-15926-cov-6.681495_pt1 | contig 15926 bp, 14 predicted proteins | sample MGYA00243273_ERZ653953 | MGnify/ENA primary metagenome ERZ653953 (study PRJEB26926, sample SAMN06164449) | human gut metagenome | biome: ENVO:00009003; feature: ENVO:2100002; material: ENVO:00002003...
AGATGAGCGCTAGTCTCGTGGGCTCGGAGATGTGTATAAGAGACAGGGCTAAGATGCTGGTGCGCGACAAGGTGACCGATGATATTACCGTGGTAGGGTTGCCACGCTCGTTCAGGATGCAGTGGAATTTCCTGTGGGAGCGCTGGTGCATCTTCTGCCGCCTTCATTTTTCCAGGAAGAATCTCTTTGCACTCGATATCGCCAATGCGGGATACGACATCACTTCCCTGCCGGAGTTCAAGGAGGCTGACATCATACATCTGCACTGGGTCAACCAGGGCATGCTTTCGCTGAAGACCATCCGGAAGATCATCAGCAGCGGAAAACCGGTGGTATGGACCATGCACGACATCTGGCCGGCTTCATCCATCTGTCATCTCACCCTGGGTTGCCATCATTACAACAATGGCTGCGGCAACTGCAAGTATCTGCCGGGAAACGGGGGAAAGAACGATCTGTCGGCTAAGATATGGAAGAAGAAGCAGAAGGTGTATAACAGCGGGGCTCTTTCCTTTGTTACCTGCAGCAGATGGCTGGCAGCGGAAGCCCGGTTGAGCGGACTCCTGGCGGGTCATCGCATCGAGACGATTCCCAATCCGATAGATACCCATGTCTATTCTCCGCAGGACAAGCTGGAATCCCGTCTGCGCACGCAGCTGCCGAAGGACAAGCGCATCATCCTCTTCATCGCCCAGAGAGCCACCAATCCTTATAAGGGCATGGATTATCTGATAGAGGCGTGCCGGCTGATGGCTGAGCAGCATCCCGAGATGAGGGAGAACACCTGCGTGGCTATCCTGGGTGGACACAGCGAGGAGTTCGAAGGCAAACTTTCGTTCCCGATTGTTTCGCTCGGTTATGTGAGTGATGACAAGCGCATCGCAGATATCTACAATGCAGCCGATGTCTTCGTGCTTCCTTCCCTGTCGGAGAATCTGCCGAATACCATCATGGAGGCGATGGCTTGCGGCGTGCCGAGCGTAGGATTCAAGGTGGGCGGCATACCGGAGATGATCGATCATCAGAAGAACGGATATGTGGCAAACTACCGCGATGCCAAGGATCTGGCGGCTGGCATCCACTGGGTGCTGGAAGAAGCCGACCGGGAGAATCTGAAGAAGGCGTGCCTGCAGAAGGTGATGCATAACTATTCGCAGCATGCGGTGGCGCTGAAATATGTTGAGGTGTATAATCAGGCGATGGCCTTTAAAAACTACCGGATATGATTAAGTTTACCGTCGTAACCTGTACCTACAATGCTGAGCGTGTGTTGCAGCGTACATTGGATAGTGTCAATAAGCAGACTTACTGCAACATCGAGCACCTGATCATAGATGGTGTTTCGAAGGACAAGACCCTGGCTATGGTTCGGGCATACCAGAACAGGGCAAAGGCTGGAGAGAATGCCCACGAAATCGTGGTGTATTCGGAACCCGACAAGGGACTCTATGACGCCATGAACAAGGGCATCGACCGTGCCACAGGCGACTATCTCGTGTTTCTGAATGCGGGAGACGTGTTTCCTTCTGACGATACCCTGGAGTATGTGGAGGGATGCGTAGGCGAGGGCGAGAACCTGCCGGGCGTGCTGTATGGAGATACTGATATCGTGAATGACGAAGGAAGATTCCTGCGCCATCGCCGTCTTTCACCTCCCGAGAAGCTGAACTGGCGCTCGTTCAAGTGGGGGATGCTCGTCTGTCATCAGTCGTTTTATGCCCGCACGGATATCGCCCGCCAAATCCATTATAATCTTCACTATCGCCTTTCGGCAGATGTGGATTGGTGCATCCGTATCATGAAGGCGGCTCAGCAGCGCCATCTTCCGTTGCGCAATGTCCATGCTGTCATCACCAACTATCTGGATGGCGGCATGTCGGTGCAGAACCACAAGGCTTCGCTCAAGGAGCGTTTCGAGGTGATGCGCAGCAACTATGGCATTGTCACCACGGTTCTGGTGCATACCTGGTTTGTGGTGAGGAGTCTCTTCAAGCGCTAGTTCGCATGGTTTTAGCAAGAAAAAATAAATTTAAATGGCAGAAACATTAAAGGAAAAAACAGCAAAGGGTCTCTTCTGGGGAGCCATGAACAATGGGGCGATGCAGGTTATCGGACTGGTATTCGGCATCGTCCTGGGCAGACTGTTGTCGCCAAGCGATTATGGTATGATCGCCATGATTACTGTTTTTTCTCTGATAGCCAATGCCCTGCAGAATTCGGGCTTCATCACGGCTATCACGAATATCAAGGAACCTACAGATAATGACTATAACTCCGTATTCTGGTTTAATATCTCTGTAGGTGGTTTTCTATACCTGGTACTTTTTCTCTGTGCCCCTCTGATAGCGGGCTATTATCATACTCCGGCACTGGTTCCTCTTTGCCGGTATGCATTCCTGTCGCTGTTATTCTCCAGCCTCTGTACGGCTCAGTCGGCTTATCTCTTCAAGCACATGATGGTGAAGCAGAGGGCGCAGTCGGGCATCATCGCCACGCTCTTTTCGAGTGTGGTAGGAGTGATCATGGCGTTTTGTGGCATGTCTTATTGGGCTTTGGCTACCCAGACCATCGTTTACAGCATCGTGAATACGGTGCTGTTCTGGCATTATTCTCCGTGGCGCCCGAGTCTGCGGTTCGATTTCGAACCTATCCGCAGGATGTTCAAGTTCAGCTGCAAACTGCTGGCTTCCACCATCACCACCCATATCAACAACAATGTGCTGAATATCCTGCTGGGTCATTACTTCACGGCGCATGATACGGGTAATTACAACCAGGCTTCGCAGTGGAACTTCAAGGCTTACAGCGTGATACAGGGAATGGTGGATTCGGTGGCTCAGCCAGTGCTGGTAGATCTTCGTGAGCAGCCGGGACGCCAGTTGGAAGCCTTGCGCAAGCTGATCCGCTTCACGGCATTCATCACCTTCCCGCTGATGCTGGGATTTGGAATGGTGGCTAGGGAGTTTATCGTCCTGGCTATCACCGAAAAATGGCTGGCGAGTGCCTTCCTGCTGCAGATTCTCTGCGTGAGTGGTGCCATCATTCCGATGAGCCAGCTCATGTCGAGTCTGGTGGTGAGCAACGGTAAGTCGGGTACTTATTTTGGGGTGACCTTTGCCCTGGGTGTGGTTCAGATTCTGACGATGATTCTGATATGGCATTGGGGCATCCGCACGATGGTCATCGCCTACGTGCTGCTGAACATCATCTGGCTGTTCGTATGGCAGTATTTCTCCCGTCGCCTGATAGGTTATCGGGTATGGATGTTCCTGAAGGATATCCTGCCGTTTGCGCTGGCAGCCCTGGCGGTGATGACGGCTACCTATTTTGCCACGCAGTCTATCCACAATCTGTGGCTGCTCCTGCTTTGCCGCATTCTGATGGCTGTGGTGCTGTACTATCTGGTGATGCGTATTGCCGGTGCCGCCATCCTGAAGGAGTGTATGGGTTTCGTGAAGAAGAAAATGGGAAAGAAGTAACCTTGATGGGTTCATATGAATAAATCAGAATAAAGGATGAATACAGATAAGACAGTTTCAATCATCATGGGCACCTACAATGGTGCCGAATATATCAGGGAGCAGTTGGATTCCATACTCTCGCAGACCTATCCCCTGAAAGAGATTATCATCCAGGATGATGGTTCTACGGATGATACGGTGGCGATTTGCACAGCCTATGCCGAGAAGTTTCCTATCATACATTTCTCGCGCAATGCCAGCAATCTGGGATTCAATCAGAACTTCAAGTCGGCTGCGATGAAGGCAACGGGCGATTTTGTGGCTTTCAGCGATCAGGATGATGTCTGGTTTCCTACCAAGATAGAGAAGCAGGTGGCTGCCATCGGCAATCATGACATCTGTTTTTCTACCCATCTGCGTGGTGCCGACAGGGAGCATACGCATCTTGTGAATCCTCAGTACAGCCTGGAGGCGCTGCTCTTCTGCGGATTTGCCGGACATACCATGCTGCTCCGCCGGGAGTTTATCCAGACAAGTGAATACTGGTTGCCGAACATCATGTACGATTGGAGTCTTGCCATCTGCGCCCAGTTGCACGGCGGTATCGTGATGGTAGATGAACCGCTGAACTGGCATCGCACGAATCTGGCTTCAGCCTGTCATGAGGAACTGAAGCAGGCAGGCAAGAAGGTGGATGCCCGCCCTACCTATCAGCCTTACCTCTATGGTATCGCCAATTATCGCAGATTGCAGCAGCAGCCCAACTGGCAGATGCTCTATACCTATATATATGAGCATACCCGGGAGCCGAAGTTTGCGCTGGCACATCGCATGAGCTATTATATGCTGCATCACAATCTGCTGGCACTCTTCTGCCTCTGCTTCCTCTGTCTGAAGCATGGTGACAAGATATATTACAGCAAGCATCAGCGGGGCTTGATGGCAAAGATACGTGCTTTCTGCTATCCGTTGATCTTCTCATATAATAACATTCAATATAATAGACAATCTTAAAATACGAACTTTATGAATATTGCATTATTGACTGCAGGCGGTGTTGGTAACCGTATGGGACAGGATATCCCAAAGCAATTTATGACGATTGATAACATACCTGTTATCATCTATACCATGCAGGCTTTCCAGAGCCATCCTCAGATAGACGCCATCTGCGTGGTGTGCCTCAAGGGATGGGAAGTGGTACTGCAGGCGTATGCCAACCAGTTTAACATCACCAAGCTGAAGTGGATCTTCGAGGGTGGTGACAGCAATCAGCACTCCATCCGTAATGGTTTGTGGGGCTTGCGCGATGCCGGATGTGCAGAGGATGATATCATATTGGTACACGATGGTGTGCGCCCGCTGGTGGCAGAGCGAATCATTACCGAGAATATCGAGAAGTGCAGAAAGTATGGTTATGCCATTACGGGTATGATCTGCAAGGAGGCTATCATGCAGAAGGTGGATGACTGTGTGAAGAATATCGACATCCCACGCGAGCGGCTGGTTCGCACCCAGACTCCCCATACCTATCCTCTCGGCACTTTGCTGAAGGCGCACGCCGAGGCTGATGCCAAGGGTATTGACGGCACGGTGGCATCCTGTACCTTGATGGCTGAGCTGGGAGTGGATAACCAGCACCTGGTGATGGGATCTGAGAAAAACGGATTGAAGCTTACCCAGACGGAGGATGTGGAGCTGTTTAAGGCATTGAAGCATACCATCAAGGATGAGTGGCTGAAATAGATAATAGGCTCTGCCGATATAAGTTGAAATAGATAATAGAAGGAAATAGATAGTAGGATGAAACAGACAAATCTATATAATGAAGATGTAAAGGCGGCTTTGGCTGCGTTTGAGCTGCCATGGCAGCAGCTTTCGGGCAAGAATATCCTGGTGCTGGGCGCTACTGGATTGATTGGTGGTTGTCTGGTTGATATGCTGATGCAGCATGAGGGACTGGATTATCAGGTTTATGCTGCGGGTCGTAACGAAGAGCGGGCTAACAGGCGCTTTTCGGCGTATCTTGATTCCGGACATTATCATTTTCTTCCTTTTGATGTTACGGCTCCCTTGTCGGTGGATATCTCTTTCGATTATATCGTGGATGCTGCTGGCGGCGCCTGTCCACAGCTTTATAGCGAGGACCCTGTGGGAGTGATGAAGTCTAATATCTTCGGCGTGGATAATCTGCTGCGCTTTGGACTGCAGCACGGCTTGAAGAAATTGGTCTATGTATCTTCCGGAGAAGTCTATGGCGAGGGCGACGGTCGTGTCTTTGAAGAAAGCTATAGCGGGTATATTGATCCTACTACGGCGAGGGCGTGCTATCCTTCGGCAAAACGTGCTTCCGAGACGCTTTGTATCTGCTATGCTCATCAGTATGGCATTGAGGTGTCCATCGCCCGTCCGAGTCATATCTACGGTCCGTTCTTTACAGAGAACGATAATCGTGTTTATGCCCAGTTTATCCGCAATGTATTGCGTGGCGAGGATATCGTACTGAAAAGTAAGGGGGAGGCGTTCCGTTCGTGGACTTATGTGGTGGATTGTGCGATGGCGCTGCTTTGTATCCTGCTGAAGGGCGGGAACGGCGAGGCATATAATATAGCCAATGAGGAGTCGAATGTAAGCATCAGAACCTTGGCAGAAACTGTTGCTGATCTGGCTGGCAGAAAGGTGGTCTTTGATATTCCCGATGATGCCAGTCATGGCAATACCACTCCTATTACCAAGGCTGTTTTTGCTACGGATAAGTTGGAAGCTCTGGGCTGGAAGCCGATTACATTATTAAAGGATGGTCTGGCTCATACCATCCAGGTTTTGCTGTAAATGATAGATTGAGTTTTTGTATGTGGTTTAAGAACGGGCTGAGGTCCAAAGAACCAGAAGCAATACGCCCTGAAAGGCTACAAAGAACCAGAAGCAATACGCCCTGAAAGGGCATAAGCTCCTAGCCCAGGGCATCGCCCTGGGGATAATAGTAGTCAACAAGACGCCCTGTAAGGGCAAAAGCTTTGTATATTACTTGGTATTTGAAAGCTTTTGCCCTTACAGGGCGGCAGGCTAGCGTCAATAAATCCCCAGGGCGATGCCCTGGGCTAGGAGCTTCTGCCCTTTCAGGGCGTGCTGCTTTTTGTGTAGTTTTTTAACAACAAGACATACGTCTTAACTCCTTAACTCCTTAACTTCTTAACTCCTTTTCCTTAGTTCCGGCAGGATGAATATCGAATGGAACTCGCGCTTTTCTACTGGTGGAATCTTCATATAATCACCATAGAGGTCGGTGAGGTAGGAATCGGGATTGCATGGTGCAGGGAATTCCTTGCCCTCAAACTTGATGGTACCCAATGGCTTGACTGCCTTCTTGTCGAATGAGATGCCTCGGCCATTCAGGAAAGGAACATCAGAATAACGGGTTTTCTTTCCGAACAAGCCTACTACCTTCCATAATGCACAGCACAGACAATACTTGCCTCCGAAATAGAAGAACTCAGCAAAGGAACGCAGAGAGTAAGTGTGTCGGTGGTTCAGGATAGAATAACTCTTGGAGATACCCTTTGTCAAGGTCTTGATCCACGAACGGGGAATGTCTGGATAATCCACAAAAGGGAAGATATCCACAAAGATTCCCTTTACATAAGGCTGGCAGAAATCGTCGCCCTGTTCGATATAGAGAGAGTTGCAGTCGCGGATCTTCGTGATAGGCTCCTTGCTTCCCGGATCCGATTTTGGGGTCTGCAGATAGAGCCAGTCGGGCAGTTCCTTGGGGGCAATCTCCTCGAATCGTTTTTCATCTTCCAGCGACATACCGATATCGATATCGTCATCCCAAGGTATGAAACCGCCATGGCGTACGGCTCCGAGCAGGGTACCGCCATCCAGCCAGTATTCTATCTTGTGGCGCTTGCAGATTTTGTCTATTTCTTCCAGAATAGCCAGCTGCTTGAGTTGGCATGCCCGCAGATTCTGCTGGCTATATTCTTTGATTTCTTTGTAAAAGTCCATATTCTTTATATTTTTATCGGGAAGACCCGTATGGGATCTCTCCCCGGATTATAAGAAATGCGTGATGATTAATGTGGCATTGTATGCCCAGAAGTAGATGGCGAGGAAGAGTGTGACTCCTCTCATCGCATTAGCCAGTTTGGGTTGAGCCTCTCTGAATGCATAACCCATGGTGAATGGGATGACGAACATCCAGTGGGCTGCCATGATATATACCTCGTTGAGTCCGAAACCGAGCACCAGGTGAAGGAAGGCATCGAATGCCGCACAGCTCAGACACATCCACATCAGACGGGAGTGTCTGCTGTAGAAAACACCGGCTGCAAAGAGCAGGAAAACGAATGCTTCGAAGAGGTAGCTGATGGCCCAATCGTATCGGATAAAGGTTGGGCGCGATACGCTCAGGTCTTTGAGCAGTTCCTTCTGATGCAGCTGGATGCCTTCTCCAAAGAGGTTTTCTACGATGGATTCCATTCGGGGGGTAGAAACATCGGTCCATTTCAGGAATGGCATATCGGATACCGATTTGCCTCGATGAGCATCCATCCACGCATCGTGAACGGCATTCTTTTGGGCAATATCGGGTCTTTTCGGCATCAGCTTTCTTTCTATCTCCTTGCCTTTTTCCTGCTGAGGCTTGACGATGTATTCGTTCTGATAGTAAAAGCTGCCGCCCATGATGAGGAGCGGGAGGATGAAGGCGATGGCAAAGAATCGGGGGGAGAACACCTTTCTGCCATTACTGAAAAGCGACATGATACCGGTTTTTACACCATTGCTCAGCGATACTCCTGCCGTGGTAAGGAACAGCAGACTAGCCTGCCATGCCTTGAGCTGTTTGCCCTGCGCCATACAGGTTCCCACCATATAGATGCTGACCAGCAGACAGAGCATGGAAAAGCAGAAATGATCGGGTACCATCGTGGTGAGCATGATGGAGGCAAAGGAGAAAAAGAATGCCGTGAGAATGTAGGCATCCAACCGGCATAGCTGGATGAGCTCCCGGCAGATGCGGAAGAAGAATACGGCAGAGAAAGTGGCGCTGATGACGAGCATCACTGCCATGATGAAGGTAGCACAGTTGTGATGAGTCCAGCCCATCAGCCAGTCGTTGAGACAGGCTCCGGGATAGAGTAGGGCGCCAAAGAGTGGATGGCGTGACAACTCAAAGTATATCTTTTCGTTGGAAAGAAAGATATACGAGTAGGCATCGAAACCGGATACCGTGAAATGCTTGTAGAAAATACTCCAAAATCCCAGTTTACCAGCCTTGAAAAAGCTTGTAGGATAGGAATGGATCAGCACGGTATTCAAGCTGGCGAATACCAGCATCGAAACAAGTGCAAGAATCCTTTCTTCTTTCTTGATTTTAAAAATATTCTTCATCGTTTTATTCTTATTTGGCTGCAAAGTTAGTGTAAAAAATTGATTGTGGGAAGAAAAATGAGGAAATATTTCATTCCTGTTGGATTTTTGTGGCGGTTTATTTGGCATTGTCTGCTTTTTGGGTTATCTTTGTCTCCCAAAAAACGGATGATGACAGATTCCGACAATTGTGTATAGTTAACGAATATCATAGATATGAAACAGCCAGCTAAGATTGATGTCGCCGTATTGATGCTTTTCTTCAATCGTCCCGACAATTTTCAGAAAGTGTTTGACGAGGTGAAGAAGGCTCGTCCTGCCCAGTTGTTCCTCTATCAGGATGGAGCAAGAGGTGAGCGGGATGTGCCGGGTATCGAGGCATGCCGGCAAATAGCATCAGATGAGAATATTGATTGGGAGTGTGAGGTGCACAGATCTTATCAGACCAAGAACCAGGGATGCGATCCATCTGAGTATCTCTCACAGAAATGGGCTTTCTCGATTGTGGATAAGTGTATCGTACTGGAAGATGACGATGTGCCTTCGCAATCTTTCTTCCCTTTCTGCAAGGAGATGCTCGACCGCTATGAGCACGACGAACGTATTGCCATGATTGCCGGATTCAATGAAGATGAGGTGACACCCGACTGCGAGGACAGCTATTTCTTTACTTCTGTCTTCTCTATCTGGGGATGGGCATCGTGGCGCCGTGTGGTGGACAAATGGGAGGGTGACTATGCCTTTCTGCGCGATAAGCAGGCGATGCGACAGTTGGAATCGGTGGTTCGCCAGCGTGGGCTCCGTAAGGACTTCATCCCGATGTGCAGGGATCATGCCCATAGTGGAAAGGAGTTTTATGAAAGCATTTTCTGGGCTTCGATGCTGCTGAATTCCAGCCTTGCCATTATGCCATGCAGGAATCTGATCAATAATCTGGGTCTCTCTGATGACTCTACCCATTTCTCGGGCAGCATGAAGACGACTCCGAAGGCTTATCGCAGAATCTTCACCATGAAGCGCCATGAACTGGAGTTTCCGCTGAAACATCCTAAATATGTAGTAGAAAACGTAGATTTCAAGGAGCGGGTGTACAAGATCAATGCCTGGGGCCACCCATTCATCAAGATGTCGCGCTCCCTGGAAGAACTCTTTCTGAATCTGAGATATGGTAATTTCTCCAGCATCTTCAAGGCGATGGCTCGCAGATGGCGCAAGATGATTGGAAGAGATAAGCACGCTTAATCTCTGACTTAAAATAAAACAAGCACGCTACTCTCAGATTTAGCTGAGAATAAGCGTGCTTGTTTTTTTAGCTAGTTTACCTAGCAGAAATATCCGATAATCAGAATACCATTGTATATCAGCAGTGCCAGACCCAGGACGAGCAATACGCCTTTTAGGCAACGGCTGTAGAGCTGCTGTCGTTTTTGCTTCAGAAGGAAACCGATGGCTATCGGAATGGCATATATCCAGTGCCCCGCCATAATATATACCTCGTTGAGACCGAAGCCGAGTCCGATATGCAGCATCATATCTAGACCGAAATACGACATCACCAGCCAGAGATACTTGCTCTTTCTGCCCGCCCAGATGCCGGCAACAAACAGCAGCATGATGACTGCCTCTACAACATAATTGATGGCATATCGGTATTTCACGAACATCGGGCGATGGCGCAATTCATCTTCCAGCACATAATCCTGATGCAGCTGGATAGATTCGCCCATCAGATTTTCGATGATCGACTGTGTGCGGGAGCTTGTAGCATCCGTCCAGTTCATGAATTCACCTTTCATGATAGGGGCACCTTGCTTAGGACCCCTTTTCTTTTTGGCTTCTTTCTTAGCCAGTTCCTTTGCCTTCCGAATGCTGTCGTTCTTGGCTTTCTGGGCTATCTCCTGAGCAGAGATAATCTTCAAGCCTCTTTTGATGGAGTCGTTTGTCAGCGAATCACGGGTATGCTTGATCTGTGCCATACGCTCCTGTCTGGCTTTCTTCTCAGCCGCTTTCTTGGCTTTCAGTTCCTTGCGTGCTATCTCGTTAGGCCATACGAAGACGCGGTATTCCCATCTGCAGAATCCCCACAACAGGGCTGCTGGCAGAATGACTGCCAGGAGAAGATGCTTAGGGCGGAAGAATCCCTTTCCGTTTACGAAGAATGCAGAAAAGAAAATCTTCAATCCGTTATTGAGCGATGTGCCGGCTGTAAGGATGAAATATACCACGCTCTGCCATATCTTGAGCGGATGGTGATGTTTCATTCTGAGACCGGATACATAGAGTGCCAGGATGAGCAGCATCATGGAGATGACGAAATGGTCGGGCACGATGCAGGTGACCATCACATATCCGAAGGAGAAGAACAACAGGGTAAGGATATGGGATGCCGTCTTGTCGAGATCCATTACCTCCCGGAAGATTCTTTTCAGGAAGAGGGTGGCATAGAATCCGCAGAATATCTGGATGACTACCGCGATGAAAAGGGCACAGTTGTAGCCTGTGAGTTTCATCAGCCCCATATTGATGAGGTAAGGAATATACATATAGAAGGCGAGCAGCGGATGGCGATATACATTGTATGCTGCATTCCAGTCGCTCAATACCCAGTAGGTAAGCGGGTCGAAGCCCGATACGCAGAAGTGGCGGATGAAATTCTTGTAATAATCATCCGTGATGAGGGTGAAATAACTGGCATAGCGGGCTATCACTACACCATTCAGAACGGCAAGCGCTAGAAAAATGCCCAGGGCGAGCCATCTTTCTTCTTTCTTGATCTTGAAAATATCGAATATCTTTTTCATATCTTTCTATTTCTTTCAAGTTTTGAGAGGAATCATCTCTTTGTCTTTCTCTTTCTAGTTTTCGGAGATCCTTTTATTTCTTCAGGAAGAATCTTACTAATAGGAAATTAACGGGGATACAGATACAGAGGGTAGGAATCATCGCCCACTGTTTGGCGAGTCCCAGACCTACAAAAAGGTTGAGGCAGACGGTTTGCATCGTATAGTTTACCACATGTGAGAGGGTGAAGCCGGCACCTCGCTTGGCGTTTGCCTTCACCTTGAAGGTGTATCGGGTGCTGGCGATGAAATTGAAGATGAAGCTCACGATGTAGGCGATGGTGTTGGCTGTGGTAGCCAGACTGTGATCACCCATTCGTGGAATGAAATGGTTCAGCACCGGCATCATAGCCAGATAGATGACATATTGCAGCACCGTAGCCAGTCCGCCTACGATTCCGAATCTGATGACTTCGCCCAGCTTCTCCCGTCTGGCATCATCCATATTATTAATCTTGTTTTTGATATTCATTGTTTTATCTTTTACGGCGTGCAAAAATACGCCTTTTTCCTGTTTCTAGCAAATATTCTTTCTACAAAATATTAATCTGCCTGGATTTATCTTAATAGTTTCCCTTTTCCGAAGAGATATGCCAGTTTGGTCTTCTCCATCATCTTGGCAATGAGCAGGCTGCCTGTAATGGCAAGGAGGATGGTGACGGCAGCAAACGAGATTTCGCTCGGATCCCAGCTGAAGAGGGGATGGTAGAACTTCGCAGCCATCGTAAAGATGGGGTGGAAGAGATAGATGGGCAGCGTATTGCGCCCTATATATAATAAGGTGTCCTTGATTCTGTTGGTCACCTTTGCTACTTTTCCTATCTTCGGACTGATGTCCTTGAAGCGTTCTGGGGCATCGAGCAGGTGTTGCAGGAACAGCAGGGTGCTGATGCAGCACCAGCAGGAGAAAACGATGGCCAGGTTGCCCCAGTCGTACCAGTCATCGCGGTAGAGCAGATAAATCCATAGGAAGATGGCAAAGAACTCGTGGCGGAACAGCCTGCTCCATTCCGTTTTACTCTGTCGGATGACCACGCCGATGAAGTAATAGGCAGCTGCACTTGCCGATAGGGCTGGCGTCTCCGATATCAGGAGCAGCGTAAGTGCGAAGACGAAAAGGCTGGCATAGGTATCTCTTTTCGTATAATTCCTGCGTAAATCATTCCAATTCCTTCCGCTGAAGCAGAAATAATAGAGCGTTCCGCAGATAATCATGGTCTGGATAAACCAATAGGGACCGATGGAAGTGATGAAAATCTTCTCGCCTATCTGGGAGAGGGAGAGCTCAGTGATGCCATCTCTCACTGGCATATAGTAGGAGAGAACCGAAAATCCTGTCACCATGATGACGTAAGGCAGGGCGAGACATTTCAGATAGTTTCCCATCTGTCTGCCGGTCTTCTCGATGTTCACGAGATAGCCCGTGATGATGAGGAAGGTAGGCATCATAAAGGATAGGATGCCTGCCTTGAGATGAGGATATGCGTTGCCGAAGCTCACGATATGAATCAATATCATGAGGATAATGAGGATGGCTCGAATGAAATCGAGATCGGTATTTCTTTTCATCTGGTTCCTTTTGATTTATATGAATCTATGGTTGGAGTGTATAAGATGATTATTCTCTGAAAGGCTTGTAGTGCCCTTGGTCTGCAAAGGCAAGCATTTCCTTATCGCCACGGCTGTCGCCGAAGGCTTCTATCTCGTAGAGAGAGCGGTCGGAGATGGCCTCCTGAATTCTTCGTACTTTTTCGGCTCCATAGCAGTTGTTGCTCTTAAATCGCCCTGTCAGCTTGCCGTCTTCCACTTCTATCTGGGTGCCGAGTACCTGAACACCTTTCAGATTGCGGATATCAAAGAAGGGGCGCACCCAGTTGTCGATGCTGGCACTTACGATGAAGACCTGAGCTCCAGCTACCAATGCTTCATGTACCAGGGTGATGCCCTTAGGACGGAGCAGATGCTGGTTTTCTTCTGCAAACCCATGGCAGAGAGCATCAAATTTTTCGATGCGCATGCCGGCAAAGAGGTGGGCGAAGATCTGCTGCTTCGCCTTCCAGTTGGGATACAGGTGCAGTTTCATCAGCACCAGCAGTGGACTGTACATCAGAAAAACCATCAGAAAGCGGCCTCTGCCTTTGGCATATTTGATGAATTCGAGCAGGGTATCACTCGTTGTCAGTGTTCCGTCGAAATCGAAACAGTATAATTTCTTCTTCATTTCTTCTTCTGTGTTTAAGTTGTTCTCTTTAATAAAGATATCCTCTTAATAAAGATATCTTCTCCTTATTCTATGTAGATAAGGAAGAGGAAGGAGAGTAACCAGGCGAGAACGATAAACTGGGTGATTCGGTCTCGCAGAATAATCTTCGTAGGATCGCCACTTTTCTGGTCAACCACTGCAATCTGGATGTATCTCAGCAAACCTACCAATACAAATACGCTGGTAAGATAGAGGTATTCGGTATGGAAATTCTCTATTACTTCAGGGCTCACCGTGTACATGATGTAGCAAACCAGGGTAACTGATGCCGTAATGGTGATAGCCTGATTGATGAAGGTGAGGTTGTATCGGCTCGTATTCTTGCGTGGCGCCTCGCCCGTCTTTTCCATTCGCAGCACGTCATCGCGGCGCTTGGCAAAACTCATGAAGAGGGTGATGAGGAAGGTCATCAGCACTATCCATTTACTGAGTATGATGTGCGTAGCGACACCACCTGCCAGCAAGCGGAGCACAAATCCGAATGCCACAATGCACACGTCAATGATGGCATACTGCTTGAGCTTGGCGCAATAGCAGAGGTTCATGACCCAATAGAAGGCGATGATTCCCATCGTCTCCCACGAATCGAGCAGACTGCATACCCCCATTGAGAGGATAAGCATCAGAAACATCAAAGCGTAAGCCTGCCTGATGCTTACGGCTCCTGATGCGATAGGGCGGTGACATTTCACCGAATGGCGGCGGTCTGCCTCCACATCATGGATATCGTTGAAGCAATAGATGCTCGATGCGGCAAAGCTGTAGGCAAAGAAAGCAATCAGACCCGCCAGCAGGGCATCTGTATGAAACAGGGCACCACCAAAGAAGAGGGGCACGAAGATAAACATATTCTTGATCCACTGCTTCGGGCGGATCAGGCGCATCAAGGCAGCGAAGCCTTTGCTGTCTTTTATTTCATTCTCGTTCATAAAAACTTCTTTTTATTTAATCTTAGATGATTCTTTTTATTTAATAATCTTAGATAGTTCCCTTGAAATCCATTCTGCAATCTTGCTCAATATCCAGGAAAGTGGCAGGGTGATGGCGATGCAGAGGATGAAGGTAGGCCAGTATCCCAAGTGATGAGGCTCGATATAATGGAGCACGAAGTGGATGTGGATGAGATAGCATTCCAGACTCAATGCTCCTACCAGCATAAAGCTGCGGTTAAACCATCCTGGGGTACGGCGGAAGATGCGGTTCAGGAGCAGTATGCTCGTGATGGTGAGCGGAATGTAGAGCATGCGCTCCAGGAAGAGCGGAAACATGCCGTGCTTCTCCTGTTCCAGGAAGATGCTTGCGAGCAGTGTCATCAGGAACATCAGCCATATCATCCAGATGCTGGCACCATCAAGTGTCTGCTTCTGGCGCACCATCTCACCCATATTGATGCCGATGAAGAAGATGGGTACTCGGCTCCAGAAGATTTCCAGATGGCCTACAGCCTGATGAATCGGTGTGACGTATTGCACCAGGATGCACCACATGATCATCACCACCGGTAGCCATTTGTAGATGGGGTGGCGCTTGATGAGTTCCATATAGGCTGGGGCGAAGAGATAGAGCATCATGGTGGCTGGGATATACCAGAAGGTAAGCTCGTCGTATCGCCAGAAATTCCAGTTGATGGTAATCTCGCCTATCAGGTTGATCCACGCCTCGAGGTCTCCTCCCCGGAATCGGGGAATGTAGTAGAGACAGGCGATGATGAGCCACGCCGGGTAGATACGCAGGTAACGGCGGATGAAGAAATGCTTGGCAGAAGGATTCTTCATCCAGGAAAACCACAGGCCGATGCCGCTGAGAAACAGAAACATATCTACTCCTACATTGCCCATGCGGCGCAATCCGAAGAAAGCGTTCTCTCTAGGCAGTGCTACATGAAAGAGAATGATGAAGAGCATGGCGGCTCCCATCAATTCACCGCGATATCTGCTGATATTCGCCAGTTCTATATCTTTTATCTTCATGATTTTCTTTTAATATTTC
>ENA-OZRV01000083-OZRV01000083.1-human-gut-metagenome-genome-assembly--contig:-NODE-83-length-14876-cov-11.298428_pt1 | contig 14876 bp, 7 predicted proteins | sample MGYA00243273_ERZ653953 | MGnify/ENA primary metagenome ERZ653953 (study PRJEB26926, sample SAMN06164449) | human gut metagenome | biome: ENVO:00009003; feature: ENVO:2100002; material: ENVO:00002003...
ATTTTATAATTACCTATTTATATAGTAAAAGCGAAAAAAAATAGAATAAATTAAACTCTTTAATAGATGGTGAAACGATTAATTTTAGCTACAGTGTTACTCATATTTGTATCGCTAGCTAATTATGCGCAAAACACGGGAGTCAAGTCCAACCTCTTATATTGGGCTACAACAACTCCTAATCTCGGTGTCGAAACTGCCTTAGGCAAGAAGCATACCGCTCAGGTATTCTTTGGCTTCAATCCTTGGAAACAGTCCGGTGGCGACCAGTCAAGCCTTCGTCATTGGCTTTTGCAACCAGAATACCGTTACTGGTTCTGCCAGAGCTTCAATGGCTGGTTCTTGGGTGTTCATGCCATGGGCGGACAGTTTAATGCAGGAGGAGTGAAGTTACCCCTTGGCTTTTTCAAATCTCTACGCGACCATCGCTATGAAGGATGGTATGTAGGTGGTGGTGTGACCGCTGGTTATCAATGGCCTCTTTCCAAGCACTGGAACCTGGAAACCTCTGTAGGTTTCGGATATGATTATATCCAGTACGACAAGTTCAAGTGCGGTGCCTGTGGCGAGAAGGAGAAGTCATCTCATGACAACTACGTGGGTCCTACCAAGGCAGCCATTTCTCTTATTTATATGTTGTAACTCATTAAACATAATCTATGAGTATGAAAGATTTTAAGAACTACATATTATTATTCAGCTCTCTTTTGATGGCTATGCCTCTTGCTGCCCAGGATTGCAAGAGTCTCAAGTTGGCTGCCGATAAGATTCAGGTATCTAATGTACAGATGTCTCATCACAATGACCTGGTTACGGTTGCGATGGATTTGAATCTCGATTCCCTGGATCTCCCTACCAACAACCAGCTTGTCTATACTCCGATGATCAAGCATAAGGGTGAGCTGCTCAAGATGCCGGAAATTGTTATCAACGGCAGAAGACAGCAGATTATGTATGACCGTGGAGTAGGGAAGAAACAGTTGCAGCTTTCACCTCAGGCTTTGGTGGTGAAGCGAGACAACAAGAAGCAGCAGACCGTGAAGTATCTTGCCTCCGTTCCTCTCTCTTCTAAGGAAAGAAACTACGATTTGGATATTCACGAAGACCTCTGCGGTTGTGGTGATCTGCAGGATGGCAATGATTTCACGGTTTCTCGCCGTCGCCAGCCGGTAGCTTCTTTCGTCCGTCCGGAGGTAGAGGCAATCAAGGTCCGTCATCTGGATAAGCGCGCTTATATCGATTTCCCGGTAGACCGTATAGAGCTGCATCCTGATTACCGTCGTAATCCGGAACAGTTGGATAGCATCATCCGCACCATCAATGCATTGAAGGAAGACAGGAACCTCGAAGTGAGCGGCATCAACATTCATGGTTATGCATCACCTGAGAGTCCTTACACCCATAATGATTATCTGGCAAAGAACCGTGCCAAGACGCTGACCGAATATGTCCGCCGGATGGTGAAGTTGCCAAACAATCTCTTCACGGTTTCTTCTACTCCGGAGGATTGGGATGGTCTGATAGCTTATATTAAAGATAGCAACCTGGAGCATAAGGATGCCATTCTGGCGATTATTGCCGATAAGAATCTGAATGCGGATGCCCGCGAGTTGAAGATTAAGAAGCAGTATCCTTCAGAGTATCGCTTCATGCTTGATACCTGGTATCCTGCCCTCCGCCATTCCGACTACCGCATTACTTATAAGGTGAAACCTTTCGATGTGGAAGAGGCAAAGGAGATTATCAAGACCAAGCCACAGCAGTTGAGCCAGGAAGAGATGTTCATGGTAGCCCAGACTTACGAGCCAGGCAGCAAGGAGTTTAATGAAGTGATGGAGATCGCCGTCCGCATGTTCCCAGAGAATGAGACAGCGAATCTGAATGCAGCCATAACCCGCTTGAATGCCGGTGATGCAGATAATGCGAAACAATATCTCGACAAGGCAGGAACCAGTGCCGATGCCCAGAATGCCCGAGGAGTCTATGAGATGCTGAAGGGCAACGAGAAGCAAGCTCGTTATTATCTGGAGCAGGCAGCCAAGGTAGGTGTCAAGGCTGCTCAGGAGAATCTCGAAAATCTATAAGAGGTAATAAATAGGAATAAAAATATTAATCAATTTAAATATATCAATTATGAAAAAATCGTTATTGTTTTCCGCAGTATTGGCAGGTCTGATGCTCGGTTCTTGTTCAAGTAGTGATGACTTGGCAGGTGGTAACACCCCTGCTAGTCAGGATGGTAATGGCTATGTTTCGCTTTCATTGAATTTGCCTACACGTAGTGGTTCTATGAGTCGTGCTGCGAACGACCAGTTTGATGATGGACTTGTTGATGAGTATGCTGTTAAAAATGGTACCTTGCTCCTGTTTGAGGGTGCCAATGAGAAAGATGCGACATTTGCTGGAGCTTACGAGTTGAAGAATTTGAGTATGAACTTGGTTGGAACTAGTACTGATAATATTACTACCACAACCAAAATTACCCAAAAAATCAATAATGGCTTAAGTGAGGGTACTAAGAATTTTTATGCTATTGTTGTATTGAATAACAATGGAACACTTGCAGTTGATGATAAGAATGCTACTTTGAAGGTAAATGGTGAAGATTTTCCTTCAACTAAGAAAATCTCAGATTTGCAAAAATTGGAATTGACCAAGAATGCTTCTGATTTTTATACAACAGGTTTCTTGATGATGAATGCTCCTTTGGCAAGTGCAGCAGGTGGTAAAGATAACCCTTCTAGTGCAACCATCAGTGTCGCTTCTAAGATAGATAAGGATCATATCTATGCTACAGAGGCTTTGGCTAAGGCTAATTCTTCTGCATCTATTTATGTAGAGCGTGCATTGGCCAAGGTAGATGTTACAGCTTCAAAAGCTACAGGCAATTTGGAAGATGATGCAACTGTATCATATACAGTTAAGGGTTGGGTATTGGATAATACCAATAAGAAAACCTATTATTTGAGAAATACTTCAAATTCTTCAGATTGGCTCTCATTGAAGACTACTTCAAATGTTCCTACAAAGCCTTATCGTTTTGTCGGTGATGATCCAACGGAAGCTGCGGGTAGTTTATATCGTACCTATTGGGCACAAGACCCTAACTACGCTGATAAACCAACTGTCTTGGCTAATGATTTCAATACAATGGGTAATAAAGCGCCTGCATCCTTGAAAAATCTTGGTGATCATGACTACTGTTTGGAAAATACCTTCACAGTTCCTCAACAGAACCAGGATGTAACTACGCGTGTTATCATTGCTGCTCAGCTTAAAAATGATGGCAAGACTTTCTATGTCGTTAATGATAACGAGAAGGATCTTCTCAATGCGGACGGTATGAAGGATGCTGTTAAGAGTGCATTCTTGAACAATACTGACGTACAAGCATGGATTAAGACAGGCTTGAAGGAAGGTGAAAAAATTGATGAAAATGATTTGGATGTTACTGTTGCTAGTACAGCAGGTAATAACACACCTACCGTTTCTGTCAATACTACAGGTAATGCTAAATATACCTCTGGTGCAGCCCCAACTGTGACCACAGATATTACAAACATTATGAAAGCAATCAAGGTTGCTACTTATGAGAATGGTATTTCATACTATCCTGTAAGAATTAAGCATTTTGGTGACGACTTGACTCCATGGAAGAGTTCAGAGAAACCATTACCTACAGTAAGTGATGGTGCATATCCAAAAGACAATCAGGCAGCAAATTATCTCGGTCGTTATGGTGTACTCCGTAATAACTGGTATAATATTGATGTTCAAGGTATCAAGAAACTTGGTTCCCCAGTTGTTCCTGAGGTTACTGGTGATACAGATGATGAATTGGCAGCTTACATCTCTGTCAAGATCAACGTCCTCTCTTGGGCTAAGCGTACACAGGGTGCAATCCTCGGTCAGTAATTTGAGGGCATTATAAAACGATAAAATATAGAAAATAATAATTGATTAGCGATATGATAGCGCAGAAGATAAATAAATGGTTAAAGGGTGTCATGGCAGCTGCCATGACCCTGACCGTCGCGACCTCATGCCACGATATGTGGCACCAGGATTACAGCGATTGTCCTAATGGTGTATATGTGAAGTTTAAGTATGATTATAACCTCCAGCGTGCTGACATGTTCAACGACCATGTTGGACAGGTAACGCTGTATGTATTCGACGAGAACGGAAACTATATAACCCAACAGACCGAGACGAATTCTGCGCTATCATCGCCTCTCAAAGACCCAAATTATGTGATGCACGTCGAGAACCTGCAGCCAGGTAAATATCAGTTCCTTGCCCTTGCCGGACAGAATGCTTACGCCGACCAGTTAACTTCAGGCCGTGCCAAGTTCGTTCGTACCGCTCCATCGGCTACAGGAGAAAAGATGCAGAAACTGGAAGTGAATCTCGACCATGAAAATAGGGGAGAGTATGATGAGGTTGTCAACAACAGCCTTCCTCTCGATACCCTCTGGCATGGTAAACTGCTGGAGGCAGTAGAGGTATCATCCTCAAAACCTTCTTATGCAACCATCCCTCTGGTGCGTGATACCAAGAAGATCAACGTGGCGCTTCGTGACCTTGACTCTCCACAGGATATGGATGTCAACGACTACACGATGACCATCGAAGACCATAATGCCCGCATCCTTTGGGACAATTCTCTCGATGAGAGCCGTAAACTCATTTATACCCCTCATGCTACATGGAATACGGTAGATGAGGACGAGCAGGGCAAGATAGCCCATGCTGACTTTATGACTTCCCGCATTCTGAAACACGATGATTACAACCTGGATGGCCGACTCCTGATTAAGAGTAAGGAGACCGGAAATATGGTAGTCAATGTAGACCTGCCAGACCTCTTGAGTCGTCTTCGCACCAGCGAGGAGTACAGTTACAGTGCACAGGAATTCCTAGACCGTGCCTACGATTACAAACTTCAGTTCTTTATCCAGGGTGGCAAGCTCAAGTATTGCTACATCACCATCAGCGTGAATGTACTGAGTTGGAGCAAGCGCATCCAGTTCGAAGAACTCCATTAAGACTCTCGAATCCAAATAGAATCGAAAATAAAAAATATTAGTCCTACTGGCTTCTTGTAAGCCCTAAAATATAAAGTATATGTTTAAGATGAAATCGATAATCCGCTCATTGCTAGTCCTTTTACTGGTAATGTCCTTCACATCCTGTGTGAGAGACAATATCAGTGACTTTCCTATTGCGAATGATAATAGTAAGGTGTTTTTGTCTGTTTCTATAAACGTAGCTGGTGAGGACTCACGAACAACAAGAGCGGAAGATTATACTTTTGACCCAACACCTTTTGGAGGAGAAGATGGTAATGGCGATCATAAAGGCGAAACTTATGAGCGAACAGTAAATAATATGTCAATGTTGTTCTTCCATTCTGAGAAGGAAGATTTGACAGATGGCGATGTTACTATAGATAATGTAATCTATTTTCCAACTGTAACTCCTGATGGCAAACGTACATTAGCAGTAGAGGTAGATTCGAAGTTCTTGAATGATACTAAACTCCGTTTTTTAGTTGTTGCTAATGTTGGTGATTTATCTGCTTATCAAGGACGTAAGTTGTCTGATGTCCGAGATCAGTTGATTACTGATGTTTTTAAGCGCACTGATAATCCTACGTTTACTAAAAAAGGAGAATTAGCTGGCTATTCTACCTTCGTGATGTCTTCCCGTGGACAGAGCTCTTTAACCATAAAGTCTGGTAGTGGAACAAAAAGTGACCCTTACCTTATCGATCATGAGATAGAGCGTTTGGCTGCAAGAATAGATATTATGCCTCATGTGCAGCGTTATAAGTTAGATGATAAGACCCACCTGTGCAAATATTGCTATAATGTCACTCAGGGTTCTGACGTAATTGGTGGCTTTGTACTTGAGTACGTTCGTCCTTATAATGTATTAACCTCGAAGGAATATGTCTTTAGACGTACAGCTACGGATGCATCATTGGCTAATTTAAAGTATCTTGGACTGGAAGAAGCTGATAGAAATAAGCAGAACACTAATTATGTGGTGGATCCTACCTCTCTAAATAAGAGCGAGGCTACTTTTAAATATCCTAAGAATACAGATGAGTATTGGGCAAACGCTTCTTATGAGTCTTTTTATCAGACTCGTGATGCCGGAAAGACCCATACGCATTCTACCAATCCTAGGGCTAGTGATGAAAAGCCCTACGATCCTGAGACCGCATATTATATCCTCGATTATGTAAAAGAGAATACATCTTTTGATAATAATGAGCAATATGCAACAGGTCTTGTCTTTAAGGGTAAGTATTATGAGAAAAGCGATTGGGTAGTTGCAACAGATGCAGAGATAAAAGCCGGTGGTTCTTCTCATCCTAAAGATGGTGCTGTTGGTACTGATAAGGCTTATACTTACGTCATTCGCCATAGCGACCCTACAGGTAGTGGTACAACTAATGATATAATGCATTACGGCATAGTCCGCAATAACATTTATCGGGTTCGTATTGACGGAATTACTGGCAAGGGACCGGATGGAATGAAGGTAACCCTCAACGTGAGAAAATGGGCAACCTACACTCACGACGAGACTACAATGTAAAAACGAAATAAATAGATAAACAGAAAGTATAGTTTGAACTTAAACTTTCAGAGAAAATGAAAACGATTAAGACGATACATACGGCATTGATTCTGATGGTGCTAGCCTTTATGACGGCTTGCTCCACAGATAGTGCTGACCCTATACAGGGAGACAGTGGAGGCGATAACCCAGGCGACAAGATTACCGTCCACATGACTCTTTCTACAGCTCCTTCTTCCGGAACCAGAGCTAGTTTGTCATGGAATGATGGCGTAGATGCAGAAAACATGAAGAGCTGGGTAGTAGCCTTTGTGAAAGACAACAAGGTTGTTTCTTTTGCAGAGAACAACAATGTATCGGATGGTAATCGTATTAAAGATGATGTTGTGATAACAGATCTTCCTAAAGAGAATGCCACCTATCAGGTTTATTCCTTCGCTAATCTTACAGCTGCAGAACTAGGTATCTCTAAAGGTGTAGAAGTTCATTTCGACAACATGAAATGGAAGATGAATGGCAATGGCTTCAATGTGAATGCCACAGACTGCAAAGGTATTCCTATGAGCAATAAGCAGGAAGTAAAGGTAGATGCTTCTGGTAAGCCAAGCATCACTGAACTTTGGGTAGTAAGAATGCTGGCAAAGATTACATTAAAGTTCAAGAATCCAAGTTCTACTCCTTTAGTGATCAAGGACATTACGTTGAATGATGTAACTTCAAATTCTTCAACTGATGTCAATAAAGATGGTAATATCATGTTGTTGCCAAAGCATTCGGATGCTTCAGGAACCTCTGGTACTACTGGTTCATCTAGCCTAACTGGTGCAAATGAAGATGAGGTTAAATGTATTCCGAATCTGGTAGGGCAGGCTACAACGGAGAATTATACTTATAAGCTGACTAAGACAATACCAGCGAAAGTAGATAAATACGAAACAGAGAATGAGATTTCGTTCTATGTGAATGAAAGCGCAGCGGGCAATACTTCCAAGTATTTCATCATTAATCTGAATACATCAGCAGGAATCAAGCGTTACGCCCTGTTCAAGGATTGGACAACGATAGCTCGAAACGACCATCACATTCTTCCAATCTCATTAGATGATTACAAGTTGAAGTTTGATGTTCAGTCCTTCACGGCAATTGGTCTCTATCCATCCATAACAGATAACGGAACCACTCTTTCCTACACCTGTTATTACCCGGAAGAGGAATTCCATATCCAGCCAAAGGTAGTAAAGGGTGATGACACCAATGTGTCTGGAACCATCGACTATAACAATGTAAAATGGGAGTTAATCCCCGAAGGTATGGCAGATGCCGCTGCTGCCGAAACGAATGCCAAGCTGGTTTTTAAAACCCTTCCATCATGGAATACAACCACTGGCTATTTCGAAGGTATCTTCAATGATGACAATGCCGACAAGCAGAGCGCCCTCTATCAGGTCACTGTCCCTGTACCGGGTGTAGCAGACAAGTCTCTAACATACAAGATACTTTTCACCAAGGATTTGAGTAGCTTTGCTGCTCGTAAACATTATACACGTAAATACTATCGCTATGAATAAGATTAAAAACATATATCGTACTCTCATCCTCCTCCTTTCATTGGTTTTGATGCCAGTGGAAGGATGGGCTAGTGATGGTTCATATGTAATGGATGACACTCCATTATCATTGAGTGATTATATATTGAATAAATTTAATTATGCATGTTTCTATTTTGAGAAAGATGGAGAGAAACTTGATATATCAAGTTGGGAGATTTCTAATGATCGTAATAGTAGTCATCCTATAAAAAAAGTCCCTAATGAATGGGATGGTCATCTGAAAGACAAATGTTATGTGTATTATGATAAAACTAAGTATTTATATGGGGATCCTTATAAAGAAATTTTTGAGTATAAATTAGATCCTAAAGGTGCTTCTATCCATAATTCAAAACTCGTTCTCCTTCTTTCAAACGATGCCAATCTCTTAACCCAAAAAGAGAATCTTGCAGGCGTCAAAAGGATGGAATTTGATTTATATACAGAAGATGGCTTGAAGTCTTCTGCGATTAAGTATGGCAGTAAGTCACCAACTTTTTCCAAAGCAGAAAGTACTTCTATAATCCCAAAAGCTGCGACCACAACCCATGTTACTTTGCCAGATTTCAATGCTAAGTATTTGCGTTGGCAGTTATTTGAGTCTGAGACTGCTACCACTCCTGTTGCTTCCATAACAGATAAATTGAGTAATTCTTCATCAGCAGTTCAAGGTTCTGATTTGATTTTCTTTAATTCAACCGTTATAGCTAATGAGGCAGACCGTACTGTGACCTTTGATTTCTCGAAACTTCCAGAAGGAGCAAAAGTAGAGAACTATGTTTTGAAGTGTACTTGGGCAAATAATGACGATGATGCCAAGGTGGTAACATATAAAGGAAATACCTATATTCTTCAGGAGCCATCTATTATTAATGGTGAATATTCCTTCAAGTTTGTAAAGCAGGAAACACTTGATGCGCTTCCTTTGGAACTTTCTGCAGACAATGTAGCAGCTGAATCAAGTCATGATGTAGATGCAATATATAAAGGCGGAAAACTTGAGGTAAGTTTGAAAGATATAGTTCCTGATATCCTATCTGATTTTGGCGTAGCTGATAAGAAAGATGTCAGCAACTTCTATATGCGTTGGGTATTGGCTGATAAGGCTGGCAAAATCATAAGTGCTAATTCTAATAATGGCGCTTTGGCTTTGCGCAAAACTTCTGAGGGTGTGGGGTATTACACCTTGCTATCGACTGATGGTTCTTCTTTGTTACCTAATGGATTGGATGTAACTTTCGAGTTGCCTTCCGGTTCTTCATGGTCTTCTGATATGAAGGTATATTGTTTGTTGAGCAATGATCTTACAGGATATGAGGCTCAATATGGGGTTATAACAAAAGAACCATCTGCTTTCAAGAGCAAGATAAATGTAAAGCTCTATTCTCCAGATAATCTTCCATTTAAGCATTATGAAGGTATCGCCAATAAGAAGGGGGACTGGGATATGGTGAACGGGCATACCTATCAGAAGACCCATGAATGGGAGTATTATTATTATGTTGATGGAAAAGAATACAATCCGCAGATTCTCTTGTCCCTGCCATTCCAGAGGTATGAGGGAGATGGTAATGATCTTGAACCTCGTGGTTATTTCCGTTGGTATAATTATAATACTGATGAAGGATCAGAACATCTTAAGGTTGTTGATGAAACACAAACAAAATTATTCAAGAAGGGAAAATGGGGATTATTCGCCAATAATATCGGTGCACATCCTACTAGCAATAGGATAGGTGTTAATTATAGTACTTCCCATGTTAACGATTCATGGAAAGGGGAGACCATTGCCTGTGATGTAAGTAGATATATTGACGGAATGGATGAGTCAAAGACTTATCTGCTCCATGAACCAACTTTGTCTATTCGTTACATCTTCCATATTCTTCCCAAAAAGAAGATTGCTGATGATATCATGGCTGCATTATGTAATCATGATGATGGTGATTATACTTATGAAGATAATAAGAAGGTTACATTTGGTTATAAGGATGAAAAGTCAGTAACAACATTGCGTTTGCAATTGAATGATATTTCTCGATACTCATTTTATCCGATGAAACCTGCTAGTTTGATAAAGGTTGTATACAATAATGATATTACTGAAGCTGATTTTGATAAGTCAAAATATGTCTCTGTTTCTAAGTACGGAGGTTTTATCGAATGGCGTATTTATGATGTTTCTAAATCAAAATATTGCAAGTTATCAGGGAAAGTTCGCTTTCTTGATTTAAGTGAAGAAAAACTGAATGATGCTGACTGGTACAATTTAGAAGGTTCGAAGATTGCTGCTAATGAAAAGCCGGTTATAGATAAAGGTACTCCTGTATTTGTTGTAGCTTATTTGGGTGAAGGAAACGATATGTGTCCTGTAGCTAATTTTGATGTTCGTTTTATGGGATTCCATCCAATGACGCATGAGCAGATAACTGCTAAAGGCTATAATAACAGAACCATATCATATCTTGATGAGCATTATCAACAAGCCACCAAGCCTATTTCATTTGACGATGATGATGATGAGCAAACGGTGGCAGCCCCAACAACTCCAGATGACAACCAAGACCGATTGCCATCAAGATGGGATCGCCGTGCCTATAGCTTCGTATATCGTGATTTGATAGACTATGATGCTACTGGTTATTCTGTTGGTATTGGACATTCCCCACTTCATGGAGATTATGGACTTTATAAAACTGCTAATATTTCTGGTATTTCTGGAAAATCTTCTGATGGTAAGGATGATTATGTTTGGTGGACAGGTCAACCCTTGTATGATCGCACGTACGAAATGACGAATGGATCTCAGTACGGACACTTCCTTTATGTGGATGCTTCTGATGAGAGTCGTCAGATTGCCGCTGCAGATTTTAAGGCAAATCTCTGTACGGGTATGCAGATGATATTTTCTGCTAATGTCGCAGATATGACTTCAGAGGGTAAACAAGTCCCTCAGGTTATGTTTAAACTTTATGGAGTGAATTATGATGCAGAAGGAAATATACAGAGTCAAAAACTGCTTCATTCTTTCTCGTCTGGAGATTTTAAGACAAATGTTGATGATTTAACCAAGGCTAAATGGTATCAGGTTTATGGTAAAATTGTCATTCAGAAGGAATCTGGTGTAGAGAATTACTCTGATTTTAGAGTTGTCATTGATAACTATTGTCAGAATACTGAGGGTGCCGATTATGCCGTAGATGATATCCGTATCTATATCGAACCTGCAAAAGTAGAGGTACTCCAGGAGAAGCCGGTATGTGGCGGTGCTACAACTGGAACCGTCAAGCTGAAGATACGTGCTATCCACGAGACATTGAATGCAATCTTGGATCATAAAGATACCAAAATTTATTTCCGTTTAGTGGATGAAGATGGTAAACCTGTTTCTGGTGAAGGACTTTATTCATATAATTTATATGATATAACGAAAAAAACGACGACGAAAGTTGATGGTGATAAATATGGTACTGTAGACGTATACGATTCAGAGGAAACGTGTAAGAACTTTGAAATCGATGGTACTAATATGATAGAAGTAGACAGTGAAGGTGAAACCTATATTGTGTTTAGCAATAAAGACTATCCTTTGACTACAGGTAAGAAGTATTATGTATCTGTATCTACAGGTAATCCTGCTGAGGGTAAGGCTAATTGGGGCTCACCTGCAGAAATTTGCTCGCTATATAGTGACTGGTTCGAAATGGTTAGCCAGCATCCAATCATTACTGATACTGATGGTAATATCGTAACGGATTATAAGATTCCTTGCGATCAAGCTGACAACTATGAGGTTAAAATCAAGGGACAATTGACTACAACTGATCCTCATAATGGTGGTAAGATAACATTGAATAATGTTAAGTTCATCTGGTATCTTGATGGTACAGCTGAGAAAAATAAGTTGAACGAAGCAGCCAGCAACGAAATCACCATCAGCAATGATAAGCTTCCCTTGGGTAAAACTCATCAAATCTATATGAAGCCTGAGGGAGAAGAGACAGATGGCTATATTCCATACGTAATCAATGGTACAACCTTTCTGTTGTGTACAGGTGCTATACCGGTAGATTTACGTGTGATGTTGGATGGTCCTAAGCTTAACTTCGGATTCAATGATGTGGATTATCCTTTCAATGATGGCAGCTATGAGGCATCGCTTCGTATTGGTTTGCCACAGTTGGAGAAGCTGAAGACTTCTAAGGGATATTTGAAGGTGCCTCTTCATAGTGCTACGATGAGAGGTGGAACAGCTATAACTGAACCTCTTACTTTCATTGATGACAATGGTACTTCTGCTGACGCTTCGACAAAGGTGTATGTTGCAACAACCAATGATCCTTTATGGGAAAAGAAGCTGAATACACAGGTTGCCACATTGGAGAAAGCAGAGTTGCCTGCTTTTGATAAGAAGACTCAGGCTACACTCAACCTCAAGTTTGAGAATGATGCAGTTGCTGATTTCCATGAGGGATATTACTATGTTCTCCGATTCGTTTACGAGAAGAGGGCTGCTTCTGCGGAAACTACCAACTGCCCTGGCGAGTCTTATCTCAAGCTGAAGATTGTACCGGAGTTCATTACCTGGACTCCTACTGCGGATGGCGGTATGAATGCCAACTGGAATAATGATGTCAACTGGCATCGCTCTTCTAAGGAAGAACTGTATGATGATGGTTATACGAATTATCTGAAATATGGCAATAGCATGTCTGGTACGCCAACTTCTGCTAATGACATTCCTACGCTGAACAGCTATGTGCCAATGAAGTTTACCAAGGTAACTATCGGTAATCTGAAAGGTTTGCCATTCCCTGACCTCGGTAATGTGGTTTACCGTAAAACCAATAAGATTGCTACCAAGCTGACTAACGGTAAGGGTAATGAGGCAACGAAATATATCCAGTATGATATCATGGCGTTCTGGAATGAGGCAGATGCCAATAAGGGATTGGAAGCAGGTAATCTGAAGTGCGAGAAGTTCTATGGCAATACCTGTCATCAGATTTACTTCAAGCCTCAGGGCGAGCTTCGCGACCAGTGCTATCTGGTATATGACAAGGCTTGGGTAGAGAAAGAGCTGGAGCCTAACAAGTGGTACACCATGGCTTCGCCTCTGCAGTATATCTACGCCGGTGATATGTATGTGCCAGCAAAGGATGGACGACAGGAAACCAAGGCGTTTACGGATATCACGTTTGATACGAATGTATATAGCCGGAGCAAGTATCCGGTTTATCAGAGAGCTTGGATGAAGAGTGATGTGAAGGAAATCACACCTAAGAGTGATTATCCTGCATCTCATAACCCAAGTGTAGCTGCTCCAGAAAATGTTGATATGAATCTCGGCTACTGGAGCCATGTATATAATAGGGTGGATGAGAGCTATGCCGCAGACGGAACCTTCGGTGGTTTCTCTATCAAGGCGGGTAATGCACTCCTCCCGAAGGATAAGACAAAGAAGGCGCTCCTCCGTTTGCCAAAGGAAGATATCAGCTATCAGTACTTTGATTATGATGGATCAACGACTTCTGGTGGTAAATCAGTAACTGTTGTTAAGAACAATGGCCATGGCAAGTTTCTCGTAGCTTACAGTAATGAAGAGAAGACATTCGCAGAGAAGACCCAGGCCTTGGGAACTGATAACGCCAGCGGATTCTATCTCGTGGCCAATCCATATACCTGCTCTATCTCGATGGCTAAGTTCTTCGAGGCTAATACTGGTTTGCAAAAGGCAATATGGATGGTAGAGAATGGCGAGGTAAAGGCGATTTCCAATACAGAATTGGATAAGCAGAACTACGCTATCCAGCCTACCCAGTCGTTCTTTGTCAAGAAGAAAGAAGGCGAAATGGTAGAAAATGTAAGATTCACTTCTACGATGTGTGTTGACCGCACTATCACTCCTGGCCTTCTGATGGCATCAGACTATGTCAAGAGCATTGAAGCAACGACAGAGAATTCTAACGGCCAGACCTCAAAGGCACGCATCGCTTTGCGTCCGGAGGCTTCTGCCGACTATGATGATCAGGAGGATGTGGATCTCTTGTACGACCAGAACCTGAAGGATGTTCCGCAGGTTTATACCGTTGCCGGCAACGAGGCGGTGGCTGTGAATGCAGTTCCTGAGTTGTCCTGGATTCCGCTCGGTATCGTGAGCCAGCAGGCTGAAGAGGTTTCACTCACCCTGAAGGGTGTGAGCAAGCTCGATGCTCCGGTTTATCTCTACGATGCTGCATCGGCAAACTTTACGGAAGTTCATGATGGCGAGGCTGTGAAGGTGAAGGCGGGTGACCACGGAAGATACTTCCTCACCCAGACCCGTACCTCAACCGGCATCGACCGCATGGAGGCTGAAGAGCAGAGCGCACCGGTGAAGGTTTACTCACCAGCTGCAGGCATGATCGTTGTTTCTGCCTTGGGTAGTGAGAAGCTCGACAGGGTTCAGGTATTTACATTGGATGGCAAGATGGTTCACAGTTATCAGTTGCCTGATAAGCAGAGAATGATTCTGCGAGTTCCATCCGGCATTTACATTGTGAAGGCATCTACCCAGTCCTGTGCTCAGGCTAAGGGTCAGAAGATTTCAGTAAGATAGTATATTCTGGTTTTTAAATATCCTGTCTCTTATACACATCTGACGCTGCCGACGATCGCATAAGTGTAGATCTCGGTGGTCGCCGTATCATTAAAAAA
>ENA-OZRV01000089-OZRV01000089.1-human-gut-metagenome-genome-assembly--contig:-NODE-89-length-14304-cov-4.131097_pt1 | contig 14304 bp, 9 predicted proteins | sample MGYA00243273_ERZ653953 | MGnify/ENA primary metagenome ERZ653953 (study PRJEB26926, sample SAMN06164449) | human gut metagenome | biome: ENVO:00009003; feature: ENVO:2100002; material: ENVO:00002003...
TACGAGATGAGCGCTAGTCTCGTGGGCTCGGAGATGTGTATAAGAGACAGACAAAGAAATCGTATGTAAAATATATGAAGGAAGAAGCGGAAACTTACATAGCGCTTGAAAAGATCAGCGACAATAAGGATTATTATGATCAGGCTGAAAAGGTATACAGTTCCGCAGAGAGCAGTATGGGAACGGTTGATAATGCAGCCGATATTTATGTCAGTCATCTGACATATCTGTATGACCGGTATTCCGGAGAATACGGATCCAATCCGAAACGCTGGAAGCAGGATGGCATCCAGAAGATCAAAGCGGTATACGATGCGGGCAGTAAGATCAATATTCTTGCCTCCCGTGGTAATAATGAATGGAACTCGTTGATCGTAAACTCTGCAATTTCTGATATTATAAATGGAAATACTGCAGTGACAGGGAGTGAGGAGTGATAACAATGAATGAAACGATATGTAATGTAATGTTATTCGGCGGTATAGCTCTTGCAGTTGTCTTTGCAGTGATAGCAGTTATATTATTTGTAAAACTGGATATCCCGAAGGTGATCGGAGATCTTTCCGGAAGCACAGCCAGAAAACAGATCAAAGAGATCCGCGAAAAGGGTTATGAAAGCTTACAGGGAAGCGGTGCTTCCAAAAAAGATGCGATCAAATCAAAGGGCAGTACCAGTAAGATCGAGGTGCGTGATATCAAGGGCAAGTCAGCATCCGAAGAAGTTTCCAGGAAAGGAAATGAGAGATATAAGAAGGCTGTGGATGAGTTGAATAAGAGCAGAAGCCATCATCATACCAGACCGGAAGAAGCAGATTCTGAGAAAGAAACCGACATCCTGAGACCGGAAGAGGATTATGAGAAAGAAACTGATGTCCTGAGATCAGAGGAGGATTATGAAAAAGAGACCGATGTTCTTCGGGCGGATGATGAATATGAGCGTGAGACTGATATTCTGACATCAGAGGACGAAGCAGATGCGGCAACGGATGTCTTAAGTACAGACAGTGATGCAACAGACGTATTAAGTACCGATGATGATGCAACTGATGTTCTCACTATGGATACAGAAGCTTCTGACAGTAGTGAGACCGATATACAGGGTGAAGAAGCTGAGAAATTCCCACTGTTAGTTGATGTTGTTGTAGTTCATACGGATGAATCGATATAGAAGGGAGTGACCAAAATGAAGAAAAACAAATATTTACATCGTTTTGTGGCTTTGGTCATGACGGCGGTTATGCTGTTATCACTGGTGGTAATTGATAACAGAATCGGAATGAAAGCAGAAGATGAATATACAAAAGAAGTGATCAATCTTGAAACGTATATTCCCCAAAAAGTTACATATAAGAAAAATAAAGATGGAAGCGTAAAGACAGGCAGTGTAGAAGAGGTTGAGATTTCTGTTCCGGAAGAGACTGCTGTCACATTTAAGGGTGACTACCTGATGCAGGAACTGGATGCATCTGATAAGAAGCAGATTATAGCAACATCCTGTGATGCATCTGATAAGAAGACCATAAAGCAGGCTTCGGAGATCGAGGAGATCCGGATCACAGATTCAGAGGATGAATATCAGTATGCAGTCTATAAAGCAGCAGATGAGAAGGATACCTATGAATTTGCGGGGATAATACGTGTATATGGAGAAAATGCTGAAAAAGGGGATAATCTATCTGTTGCTGGACCAACTATGCATATTTCAGCAGAGGCGGGAAATAAAAGCATTCCACAGATAAATGATAAAAATGGAGATAGTTTTTATTATGCTGAAAAAGGGGATGTTGTGTCTGTAAAGGGGTATGTGTCAGATGGAACGGAACAGGTTGACGGATATATAAAACAGACACCGGAAGATCCGGCGGATATTGTTAAACTTACATATACATTAAATGGTGGAAATGAGAAAGAAATACCAATCGGTAAAGATGGTGGAGCCTTTGATGTAAAGGTTCCGGAATCCGGATCATATGTATTTACAGCATATAGCAGGGAAGGAAAAAAGGTATTTATTCCGGTGACGATCCGGTATACTTCAGATATCCGGATTCAGGATGTAACGGTAGATGAAGATTCTGAATTAAAGATTACGGAAGGGATACTTGGTGAGTTCCTGAATAAAAAGGGTGATGGTATTCGTGTAACGGTATCGGCGCTTGAGGATATAGGCGACAGTAATTTTGCAGATCTGGATCTGGAATATTGTTTTGTGAATGGAACGACCATGAATAACTGGCAGTCGGTATGTATGAATAAAGATGAAGATACCGGTATCTGCAGTAAAACGGTATTGATTCCGAAATCGTCTGTAGCAGGTGCGGATTATAAAGTAATCTTCAGAGTCACAGATCATATATATGAATCTATCGGTACTTACAAATTTGATGAAAATGGATCATTTGTATATATCGATGAAAAAGCACCAGAAATTACAAAGGGCTCTTTCCGTGGCATAAAGGGAAACGATAGTGCAACGATTTCGATCCAGAATTATACATATGATGCAGATACATGGTTCAGTGGTGCAGAACTGACAGGAGTAGCGGCAGTTGAGGATTATGCACCGATCGATACGGCAAGGATCAGCCTTGATGGTAGGATCCTTGAAACCATAACAGGTATATCAGCAGATGCAAATCAGTATTCTTATACATATGATAATATTCCGATTTCCGCTCTGGTAGATAAATCAGGAAAACATACAGTCTTATATGAGGCAGTAAACCGTCTTGGTCAGACTGGTACCAAAGAGATCACATTTAATCTGGATACAAAAGCTCCACAGGCACTTATCCTGAGTCAGGCAAATGGTGGTGTATCACTGCAGGATCAGGCAGAATATACTGTAACAGCCAAGACAGGAGAGACTTTGATATTCCGGATTTCTGATGCTGACAGTCAGATTGATACGGCTAAAACAAAGGTCTATGTAAATGGTGAGGAAGTTACATTGACCGGAGATGAACTGTCACTGCCGGATGTTGGTGTGTATAAAGTAACACTTGACGCATATGACTGTGCCGGAAATACAACAAAGAAAACGGTAACCGTTTATGTGAATAAAGAAACATTACAGGATTCTTTGACAGTTTCCTCCGAGGGGAAAACAATAGATGCAAAGGATCAGGCACTGGTATATGCCGGACATAATGGAAGTGCAACAACGGTTACATATAAAGTAACAGGTCTGGATTTGGATGCCGATGATATTGTAAAGACGGTAACAAGAAAGGCTCCGGATTCCGCAGCGTCTGCTGCCGGTATTGAAGTAGCACCGTCCAGAACAGATATATCAGCAAATGGAAATCTGAAAACCGTTACACTGACCTATGATCTGACGACAGAGGGTGTGTATGCATTCCACTTTACATCAAAGCATCATTATGTGGCTGCGAATGAAGATGCAAACACAACGGATGCATCCATTCAGGTGTTATATGACAAGACAGCTCCATCAATAGCAGCAATGGAATTTGCCGGAGCAAAGGCATCAGCAGATGGTATTTATTATTTCAGTAAAGATCCTTCCATTCATATAACGGCTGAGGATGCGTTTTCACTGGGTGATTACAAGGTCACAGATCAGGTGGGAAATACCATTCTTACAGGAAATATAGCTGCGAATGGGGATAAAACATTTGATAAAACACTTGTATTAACAAATGGAATTGAAGAGAATAAGATTTATACGATCATATTCTATATCAGTGATAAATCAGGAAATATTGCAACAAAATCCAATGAAAATGGGGTTGCATACCGGTTTGCGGTTGATACTGAAAAGCCAGCGGTTGATATTGCAGATAAAGAATCCACAAACAGTCTGAAGCTTACGCAGTACTGGAATGGTTCAGATGTAACAGTAAAGGCGTCTGCATCTGATAATTTTCTGATCAGCAGGATTACTGCATCAGCAACCTGTGACGGCAAGGCTGTTGCAGATCAGGAGCAGAAGATGAATCTGGAGACCGAAGCAATCGGTCAGACCATGAATGCATCCTTTATTTACAAAAAAGCCGGTGTATATGAAGTTACAGTAACAGCATATGATGAGGTTGGCAACACAAAGACTGCAAAGTGTACCTTTGTTATCGACAATGAACTGGCAGATATCAGCTTCTCCGGTATTCCGGTAAGTGGTGTTTATAAAAATGATGGTACACAGACGATTACAATTAAGGCAGCAGATGATTATGGCATTGCAGCTTCCGATGTGGTTGTGAAGGTAGTGTATGAAACTTACGACTATGATGCAACGACAGGTACCGGAGTAAAGGGTGAAGAGATCATCACAGCAAAGAACAGATCGGATCAGACAGTTACAGCTACGATCAAAAACTGTAAGGTTATTGATGGAAAGCCAATGAAATATTACATTGCGGTAAGTGCAACTGACAGATCCGGCAACAGTTCAGAAAAGAGAAGCAAGACCTTCTATTATGATCCATATAAACCGGAAGTAACGGTAGATCCGGCAATCGCAGGTACCGGAACAAAGTATTATAATGACAAGGTCAGATTTAATATTACAGTGGCAGAGCAGTTTGAACTTGGCGCAAATGTATATGTGTTAAATACAGACGACTATAAGAATTGTAAATCAGAAGCCGATTATGCTGCAAAAGCATATAAGACATTTTCTTATAAAGATGTAAAGCAGAAAACATTTGGTTTCACTGTATCAAAGGCTGATCGGTATAAATGGACGGTTGTAGCAGTAGATGCATCCGGAAATGCAGCAACAGTATCCGATATCCGGTTCACGATCGATACAGAGAAGCCTCTGGTCGAGATTGAAGGTGTTCCGGATGACAAGAAGTCAACCGGTACAACGATCCGTGTCGTGATCACAGATAATGAGAGACTGGATCCGGAAAGCTTTAAAGTCGTTGAGTGTTATAAATATTTTGATGGTACAGAATACATTGAGAAGGAACTCAAGATCAAGCAGGTAGGTGCAAAGGAATTAGAGGCATCTGCATACTGCGGACAGAAGAGCGGCAAGGCATGTTCTTATGTATTTAAGGTAACCGGTAAAGACAGAGCCGGAAATGATGTGGAATATGAAATCAATGATTCCAGATTCAAGGTCGATTCCACACTTCCGGATATCGTGCTGGATCGCTATCCGGATTCTGAGAATGATGGTTACTACAACAAGAATGTAAGCTTCAAGTTCACAGTAACAGAGCAGTTTCCATTAAAAACGAAGATCACAGTAAGTGATAAGAACAAGGACGTGAATGGAGACGAAGATGAGACATACGTTCTGAATGAGACAACCGGAACTTACACAGTAAAGAGAAAAACACCTGGTGTATATAACCTGACGATCAAGGCAGTGGATGCATTTGGAAATGTAAACTATGTAAGAGATATTAAGTTTGTGATCGATAAGGAAAGCCCGGTAGCGACAATTGAAGGTGTACCGGAGAATGGTCTGACACAGGGTACAAATGTGAAGATCACAGTTACAGATAATCAGAAGCTGCTGTTGAAGGATTTCCAGATCACAGAGTATTACAAATGCTTTGATGAAAGCAAATATACACAGAAGAAGCTGGCGATCAAGAAGGTGGATGGCAAGACACTGGAGGTTTCTGCATATTGCGGTCAGAAGAAGGGAAAAGCCTGCTCCTATTACTTCAAGGTAACAGGAACGGATAAGGCAGGCAATAAGGTTTCATACGATGTAGCAGGTTCCCGCTTCAAGGTAGATGCAACAAAGCCGAAGGTAACGATCACACCACGGCTGGAGCAGACAAATGACGGTTATTACAATAAAGATATCGCATTTGACATAGCAGTAGAAGAACAGTTTGCTGAAACACACAAGATCGTGGTTTCCGATAAGAATAAAGATACAAATGGTGATGCGGATGACACTTTCACAATGAAGGGAACGAGCGGAACCTATACAGTGAAACGGAATGCACAGGGAATTTATAATCTGAAGGTTACAGTTACGGATGCATTTGGAAATGTAACAGAGGATGAGGCTGCATTTGTAATTGATAAGACAAAGCCTACGATCGGAATTGCAACTGTGAATAAGCTGAATAATGGAAATGTAGCACTTAATGTGAACCTTGCAGATAATTATAAAGGAAAGTCCTATACCGTACATGTAAAACGGAAGGATGCTTCCGGTGCAGTTGCATATGACGGAGATTACAGAACAGTAGAATGGAATAACACTTCTGTAAATCCGGAGATCGTATTCTCAGATGAGGGCGATTATGAGATCACTGTTTCTGCAGATGATAAGGCTGGTAATGAACAGATCGCAGAGAATGTATCCTTCCGGATTGATAAGACAGCACCTGTATTATCGATAACAGGCGTTGCAGATTCACAGAATACATCCTGTACGGCGACACTGACAGTAAATGAGGCATTTGCATTCTCTTATGATGGAGAAGCAATGAACAGTGCTGACATTACGGCAACGATCACCAAAAAGACGGATGGAACAGGAGCATCTACAGTTGCAACCTTAAATACCGGTAATTTTTCATCCGGTAATCCGCATACTGCGACCTATACCTTTGATGAAGATGGTGAATATACAATCACTTTTAATGCAAAGGACATGACAGGTAATGTTGCAACGGCTGTTACTAAGACATTCAAGGTAGATAAGACAGCACCAGAGCTTAAGGTATCAGCAGTGAACAGCAAGAACAGTGTCGTAAATGAGTATGAGACAGTTGGTGGAAGCTCTGTAAACAACACAGATTATGTAGATATGAACATAGAAGTAACAGAGTCCTTCTTTGCTTCGAATAAGGTAAATATATCTGTACAGAAGGATGGCGAGGACGTATCTTCCTCTTACTTTACAAACTTTGGCAGTAATGCGGCAGTCAGCCGTGGAAGCCAGAGATTTGATGAGGATGGTGTATATACCATTGCAGTTACAGCAGAAGATGCACTTGGAAACAAGGCAGATGATTACAACATGGTATTTACGGTAGATAATACACCGCCAACAATTGACAAGACTGCAAAGATGGCTGAATTTACTGAGAGAAGATCAGAAGATGGAGAACTTCTTCTGAACAGTCAGGATTTTGCGGATATCAAGGAAAAGGGATATGATGCACTCTGGTCAGTTAATGATACTTCTGTATTTAAGGCAAGTGTAAAGCTGGATGGTATTGATTTTGTAGATTTCTCAGATCTGACAGATGGATATCATACAATGACGATTTCCGTTACCGATGAGGTTGGTCATGTGACAACTGAAACATTTGACTTTACCTATGATGGAACAGCACCTCGTATCATTATCACAGGCGTTGATGATAAGAGTGTTGTAAGAAATCCGTTTACCATGAAGATCGGCCTGGAAGATGCAGATGATATGCTGACAGAGATCGTGATTAACGGAGATACTATTGATCCGGCACTGTATGAGGATACGAATTCGTATGAGTTCCAGGTTGAGAACTACGGTAATTATGAGGTTCGGGTATCTGCAAGAGATACAGCGGGAAATGTTACATCGACCTATGACAGTGCAACAGATGAGGTATTCTCCTTCCAGTTAAAGGAAAAGACATCGCCGATCCTGATTGTTATCATTATTCTTGCAATTCTTGCAGTTGTGGCAGTGATCCTTCTTCTGATCATGAAAAAAAGAAGAAACAGCCACAGCAGTAAATAAAACATGACTATAGAAAGAAAGGGACCACGCCCGAACAGGCGTGGTCTTTCAATGAGGTGACATAAATGGCATTAAGAGCGGTAGCATTTGATATGGATGGAGTCCTCATCGATTCCGAGAAGGTATACAGAATGTGCTGGTTGAAGAATGGATTATCCATCGGTATCCCGGAGAATGAGATGTCGAAGATCTGTGACCGGATGGCAGGTGGAACCAAGAAGACAAATGCACATGTGATGAAAGAAAAGATGGGTGAAGATTTTGACTATCTTGCATTCAGACAACGCACAGTGGATATGGTCGAAGCATATCTGAATGAGCATGGCGTTGAATTAAAACATGGCGTGATCGAGACACTAAAGACATTAAAGGCAAGAGGGATCAAGATGGCGGTTGCAACCTCGACGGATCGGGAACGGGCAGAGGATAAACTGGTTCGAAGCGGATTGCTTCCGTATTTTGATGATGTGATCTGTGGAGATGAGATCGAGCGAGGAAAACCATACCCGGACATCTATCTGAAAGCCTGTGAGAAGCTTGGTACGAAGCCGGAGGAGACAGTTGGAGTAGAGGATTCCATTAATGGTGTGACAGCCTCCCACGATGCAGGGCTGTATACCCTTATGGTGATCGATCTGATCCAACCGGATGAAGAAACGAAGAAGAAAGCAGACCGTATCAGCAACGATATATTTGAGCTGACGGAATTATTTGAAGACTGATGAAGCAGTTTGACTTCGAAAATGACATCTGAAAATGATTGATATAGCAGAATAGAGAATGATCTCTGGAATGAAAGAAAACCTTCCGGCATATAGTAGTGTCAGGAGGTTTTTCTATGATTACAGGACAGAAAATTTTCAGCCTTTTAAAGGCACTTGCGGTATCTTACATAATAACGGCAATCCTGCTGCTTATAACGGCATTCCTCATGTACAAGCTGGGACTGGGTGATACGGTGATTCATCTGAGTATTATCATCATTCATGGCATCTCTGTATTCCTTGGCGGTTTTCTTACCGGCAAGATGGTAAAGGAGCAAAAATATATTTGGGGATTAATGCTTGGAGTGTGTTATGTTTTGGTGATCGGTATTGTATCTTTCATTATGAATGGTACGATCCATATCTCTGCCGGAGGGACATTGACGAATGTGATCCTGTGTCTGGCGGCCGGAATGCTTGGCGGAATGCTGGGTTAGAGACAAGTTTTTCGTAAAAATACTTTGACTTTAAAGCATGTTGTGTTATAATTTCGCTATATGACATAAAAAGGAGAAGTGTACCTATGAAGAGAATAAAGACACTCACAAACAGAACAATGAAGAACACAATGGTTAAAGGTGGATGCGGCGAATGCCAGACATCATGTCAGTCAGCTTGTAAGACATCATGCACAGTCGGAAATCAGAGCTGTGAGAATGCTGAGAACAAGTAAGAGATCATTGTAGACAGACAACCACAAAGGGGACCGTCAAACAAATGGCAGTCCTCTTTCGTTGCGTGTCAGAAAAATTAATTCACAAGATGGGAGAATTTGTATGGTACATCAGTACAAAAGTAATGGATATAATATCGTACTCGATGTATGTAGTGGGTCTGTTCACGTAGTGGATGACCTTGTGTATGATATTATTGCAAATTACGAAAATCATACAAAAGAACAGGTAATGGAATTACTGCCATCCTATGATAAGGATGAAGTATCGGAAGCCTATGACGAGGTAACCGGCCTGGTAGAAGACGGAACACTATTTACAGAAGACATATTCAAAGATTATATCATTGATTTTAAAAAGAGAAAAACAGTGGTAAAGGCTCTGTGTATTAATATTGCACATGACTGTAATCTTGCATGCAGATATTGTTTTGCAGGAGAAGGTGAGTACAAGGGTGACAGAGGTCTGATGCCACTTGACATAGCAAAGAAATCTCTGGATTTCCTCGTTGCCAATTCCGGTAACCGTGTAAATCTTGAGGTCGATTTCTTCGGCGGTGAGCCACTTATGAACTGGGATGTCGTAAAAGAGACCGTTCGATATGGAAGAAGCCTGGAGGAGAAGCATAATAAGAAATTCCGTTTCACACTGACAACAAACGGTGTGTTGTTAAATGATGAGGTAATGGAATTTGCCAATAAAGAGATGGCAAATGTCGTATTATCCATCGACGGAAGAAAAGAGATTCATGATTACATGCGTCCGACCAGAAATGGAAAGGGAAGCTATGATCTGTTACTTCCAAAGTTCCAGGAATTTGCAAAGAAGCGTGCCGGAAAGAGTTATTATGTAAGAGGCACTTATACGCATAACAATCTGGATTTTTCAAAGGATGTATTACACATGGCAGATCTTGGATTTGACCAGATCTCCATTGAGCCGGTTGTATCTCTGCCGGACGAGCCTTATGCGATAAAGGAAGAGGATATCCCATATCTGTTAGATCAGTATGATATCCTTGCAAAAGAGATGATCAAAAGACATAAAGAAGGAAGGGGATTCAATTTCTTCCACTTTATGATAGATTTGACAGGGGGACCATGCGTGGCCAAACGTCTGTCGGGGTGTGGTTCAGGTACAGAATATCTGTCAGTTACACCATGGGGCGACCTTTATCCGTGCCATCAGTTTGTCGGTGAGGATGGGTTCTGCATCGGAAATGTAAATGAAGGTATTACGAAGCCGGAACTTGTTGATGAGTTTAAGCTCTGCAATGTCTATGCAAAGGACAAGTGTAAGGACTGTTTTGCAAGATTCTATTGTAGCGGTGGCTGTGCGGCGAACTCATATAAATTCCATGGGAATATATTAGATGCGTATGATATCGGATGTGAACTTCAGAAAAAGCGTATCGAATGTGCGATCATGATCAAAGCCGCATTAGCAGATGAAGAAGAAAATCAATAAGGAGGACAAAGGTAAATAAGATGAAGAAAGCAAGAAAAAAAGCCATATGGGTATTGATCCTGTTCCTGCTTGTGCTTGCGGGTTCCATCTACGTTGCATTGTTTGGTGTAGGCGACAGAGGAAAAGCAAAGTATATCAGCCTTGGACTTGATCTGAAGGGTGGCTTAAGTGTAACCTATGAGATTCAGGATGAGGATTACAGTGATGCAGATGTTCAGGATACGATCTATAAGCTGCAGAAACGTATTGATTCCCATACAACAGAGCATAACGTATATTCAGAGGGAAATGGTAAGATCACTGCCGAGATTCCGGGTGTAACAGATGCAGATGCAATTCTGGAAGACCTGAGTATCGAAGGTAAGTTAGAGTTCTTAGATCCTGAGAATTATGAATTATGGTCACAGGGCAAGGATTATACTCCCGCTCTTACCGGTGATGATATTAAGGGTGCAGATGCCAAGATCGATTCTACAGAGAGCGGTGATGACAATGTAGTACAGTTGTCATTCACAACAGCAGGTGCTCAGAAGTTTGCAGATGTAACAACAGCAAATGTAGGAAAGATCGTTTATATCGTATATGATGGTGAAGTTGTAAGTGCGCCAACTGTACAGCAGGCAATTACAGACGGAAATGCTGTTATCAACAGCATTTCAACATATGAAGAGGCAGACAGCCTTGCTACTACGATCCGTATCGGTGCATTGCCACTGACACTGAAGCAGGTACGTTCTAATATCGTCGGAGCAACTCTTGGTTCAGAAGCAGTATCAACAACGATCAAAGCAGGTATCATTGGTATTATCTGTATCTTCATTATCATGATCTGCGTATTCAGAATTCCGGGTCTGATCGCATCATTATCATTGACACTTTATACATTTATGATCTTACTTGTTATGAACCTGTTCAATGTTACATTGACACTTCCGGGTCTTGCAGGTATCATCCTTTCTGTAGGTATGGCGGTCGATGCGAACGTCGTTATCTTTACACGTATTAAAGAAGAACTGGCAACAGGTGCTTCTGTTAAGCAGTCTGTAAAAGCCGGATTCCATAATGCGTTATCAGCGATCATCGATGGTAATGTGACAACCCTGATCGCAGCACTTGTGCTTGGTATTTTCGGAACCGGTACAATCAAGGGATTTGCGATCACGCTGGCAATCGGTATCGTATTATCCGTATTCACAGCACTTGTTGTTTCACAGCTTGTGTTAAATGCACTTGTTACACTTGGTGTAAACGATGTGAAGTTCTTTGGCAAGGCAAAAGAGCCAGGCAAGGTCAACTTCGTAAAGGGTGGTAAATATTGTATTATCGCTTCTGTTCTTGTCATCGTGATCGGCTTCTGTTTTATGCCGATCTTTGCAAAGACAAAGGGAAGTGCATTGAATTTAAGTATTGATTTTGCAGGTGGTACATCAATCACAGCAGAATTTGACAAAGCATATTCATTATCTGAGGCAGAGAAGGACATTGTTCCTGTTATCGCTGAGGCAGCAGGCATCAGTGAAGCAGATATCTCTGTTCAGACTGTTTCCGGTACAAATGAGATTGTATTCAAGACCACAGAGCTTACGACTCAGGGTGATGATTCTCAGTTGACAAAGGTAACAGCTGCACTTAGCGAGAAGCTCGGTGCGACAGTAACAAATTCCGATAATATCAGTGGTTCAGCCAGCAGCGATATGACAAGGGATGCATTCCTTTCTGTAGCACTTGCAGCCGTTCTGATGCTCATCTACATTGTAATCCGTTTCAAGGATGTGAAGTTTGGTGTAAGTGCGGTATTAGCTCTTTGCCACGATGTAGCTATGGTATTTGTTCTGTATATCTTACTTCGGTTATCCGTTGGTAATACCTGTATCGCATGTATGCTGACAATCTTCGGTTACTCGATCAATGCGACGATCATCGTCTTCGACCGTATCCGTGAGAATATCGCAAATGCAGGAACAAAGAAAGATTACAAGCAGATTGTTAATTTAAGTATTAATCAGACGATCACCAGAAATATCTATACATCCTTAACAACATTTGTTACGATCTTCGTATTATATGTAATGGGTGTAGCAGCAATCAAAGAGTTCGCATTTACTCTGATGGCCGGTGTCGTAATCGGTGCTTATTCTTCTATCTGTGTAACTGGTCCATTGTGGTACTACTTCAAGACCGGATTTGGTAAGAAGAAGGATGCTGCGAATGGCAAGAACAATAAGAAAGCAGTAGAGAAGAAGAAAACAGCAAAGGCGCAGTAATTATCTGTTGCCGATCGAATGAAAAACAGACAAGTATGTAGGATTTACATATTTGTCTGTTTTTTCGTTGTGTTACAGGAAAATTTACATCGTGTATCATTAAATTTAATACGTAATGACAATGCATTGACGGATGATAAAAGCTGTGATATGTTGAAGCAAAGGAGGTGCATGATTGAAACAATGAAACGATTTGAAGCGGTTATATTTGATATGGATGGGGTTATATTCGACTCGGAGCTGCTGGTTATAAAGTGCTGGCAGGTCGTTGCAGATAAATATGGAATCAAGAACATAGAAGACACCTGTCACAAATGTCTGGGACTGAATAAGGATGCGACAAAAGAACTGATGCTTGGGGTGTATGGAGCAGATTTCCCTTATGATGAGTATAAGACGGAGATGTCGGCACTGTTCCATGAACAGGCGGCGGGAGGAAAGCTTCCGATGAAACCGGGAGTTACCGGTCTGTTGCAGACATTAAAAAAGAATGGAAGAAAGGTTGCGCTGGCATCTTCTACCAGGAAAGCAGTTGTCGAACAGGAGCTTCGGGATGCAGGTATCCTTCCGTATTTCGATCGAGTTATTTGCGGAGATATGGTAAAGCGGAGCAAACCGGAGCCGGATATCTATCTGGAAGCATGCAGACAGATCCATGTGATGCCAGAGCAGGCATACGCCATAGAGGATTCTTATAATGGTATCCGTTCTGCACATGCAGCGGGACTGCATCCGATCATGGTGCCGGATCTTGCACCGGTTACGGAAGAAATGCAGGAGCTGTCAGATGTCATTCTGGATTCCCTGACCGAAGTAGAGAAATATTTGTTTTTTATTTAATAGCTTCTATCTCTCTTTTCCGATATTGAGAGGGGGAGAAGCCCTTCTGTTTCCGGAACAGCCGGCTGAAATATAACTGGTTATCATATCCTACGACCTTGGCTATTTCATTTATAGAATAGTTCGTCTGTTCTAAGAGAAGCTGGGCGTTGTTGATCCGACGGGATACGATGAACTGCATCGGGGTCATGCCTGTGTATTTCTTGAAATTCCGTATGAACCAGCTCACGCTCATTCCTCTTGATTCGGCATATTGTTCTATGCTGATGTCTTTATTATAGTTTTCATTAAAGTAGGAAACTGCATAGTCCATTTCACGATCCAGATATTCATTTTTCAGGATATGCTCGCGTGACAGCTCCCGTTTGAATACGATTAAAAGGCGTGTTAGCAGTAAAGCCAGCATTTCTTCATAATCATCCTGACAACGCTGCAGCTCCAGGATGATCTGTTTAAATATATGTTCATATTCCAGAGAGGAACCGACAGGGAATACTCTCCGGTTATCTTTAAATCCATATTTCCTCAGAAGATTCTTCACATCGGAGCCGGTGAAATGAATCCAGTAAACCTCTGTTTTATCTGCACCGTAATATCTGTCTCTTATACACATCTCCGAGCCCACG
>ENA-OZRV01000105-OZRV01000105.1-human-gut-metagenome-genome-assembly--contig:-NODE-105-length-13671-cov-6.306037_pt1 | contig 13671 bp, 6 predicted proteins | sample MGYA00243273_ERZ653953 | MGnify/ENA primary metagenome ERZ653953 (study PRJEB26926, sample SAMN06164449) | human gut metagenome | biome: ENVO:00009003; feature: ENVO:2100002; material: ENVO:00002003...
GTTGTTTATTAATTATAAATAGAATATTATGCATTCAGAAAAACAATATTTAGACTTGTATCAGTCTTCGTCGAGAATGATCAAGAAGAACAGTGCCGAGGTGCTCAATGCTGTGCGCGATGCTGCTTTTGAGGACTTCCGTCGCCTGGGCTTTCCTTCTCGCAAGGTGGAGAGATACAAGTACACAGATATGAGTGCCATCTTCGAGCCCGACTATGGTTTGAACCTGAATCGACTGGAGATTCCTGTAGACCCTTATCAGGCTTTCCGTTGTGATGTGCCCAATCTCAGTACTTCGCTATACTTCGTGGTTAATGATGCTTTCTATAACAAAGCTCTTCCAAAGGTAGAACTTCCAGAGGGCGTTATCGTGGATTCTTTGAGCAAGATTGCTGCAGAAAACCCTGAATTCATCGGGAAATACTATGCTAAGATTGCCAAAACAGACGAGGATGGCATTACTGCCCTGAATACAGTCTTGGCTCAGGATGGCTTGTTCATCTATGTGCCCAAGAATGTAAAGGTGGAGCGTACTGTGCAGGTCATCAATATTCTTCGCTCGGATGTCGACCTGATGGTGAATCGTCGTGTTCTCATCGTCTTGGAGCAGGGTGCTGAGGCAAAGTTCCTTTTCTGCGACCATGCAGCTGACGACAAGAATTTCCTTGCCACACAGGTTATTGAGGCTTTTGTAGGCGAGAATGCGAGTCTTGATCTTTATTGTCTTGAGGAGACTCATTACAAGAACCGTCGTGTCAGCAATGTTTATATAGAGCAGCAGGCCAACAGCCGTGTGAACCATAATGTGATTACCCTTCATAATGGTATCACCCGCAACCGTCTCGACTTGGTGTTCAAGGGCGAGGGAGCAGAATGTTTCTGCAATGGTTGTGTCATTGCCGATAAAAATCAGGTGGTTGATAACAATACACTCATTGATCATCAGGTGGGACATTGTACCAGCAATGAACTTTATAAATATGTGCTTGATGGTGAGGCACGTGGTGCTTTTGCCGGTAGAGTGCTGGTTCGTCATGGTGCCCAGAAGACTACTTCTCAGGAAACCAACCAGAACCTCTGTGCTACGAAGACTGCCCGTATGTTCACCCAGCCTATGTTGGAGATATATGCCGATGATGTGAAGTGTGCGCATGGCAGCACTGTCGGTCAGCTTAACGATGCTGCCTTGTTCTATATGCAGCAGCGTGGTGTGAGCCGTGAGGAGGCAAAGTTGCTTCTTCAGTTTGCATTTATCAACGAAGTCATCGACAAGATGGAATTGGAGCCTCTTCGTGATCGCCTTCATCATCTTGTAGAAAAACGTTTCCGTGGTGAACTCAACAAGTGTGAGGGATGCAAGCTTTGCAAGTAGATAATTATGTAGTTAAAGGAGTTAAGAAGTTAAAGGAGTTAAGACAATTGTTATATTGTTTGAGATTCCTTTTGAAAACAGATTTACTGATGTCTTAACTTCTTTAACTCCTTAACTTCTTTAACTCCTTAACTTCTTAACTCCTTAAAAATTATGTATGATATTAACAAAGTAAGAGCCGATTTCCCGATACTTTCGAGAACGGTGTACGACAAGCCTTTGGTTTATCTCGATAATGCTGCTACTACACAGAAGCCTTTATGTGTGCTTGATGCTATGCGTGACGAATATCTTAACGTCAATGCCAATGTGCATAGAGGTGTGCATTACCTTTCTCAGCAGGCTACAGATCTTCATGAGGCTGCCCGCGAGACAGTACGCAAGTTTATCAATGCTCCCAAAGTAGAGGAAATCATCTTTACCCGTGGTACTACCGAGAGTCTGAATCTCGTTGTCTCCTCTTTCTGTGATGAGTTTATGAGCGAGGGCGACGAGGTCATCATCTCTACTATGGAGCACCATTCCAATATTGTGCCTTGGCAGTTGCAGGCAGCTAAGAAAGGCATTGCCATCCGTGTTATCCCTATTAACGAAAAAGGAGAGATAAACATCGATGAATTCGCCAGTTTGTTCAACGAACGTACCAAGATTGTCAGTATTACCCAGGTAAGCAATGTGCTCGGTACGGTGAATCCTGTGAAAGAGATGATCAAGATAGCTCATGAGCATGATGTGCCCGTGATGGTGGATGGAGCTCAGAGCACACCTCATTTCAAGGTCGATGTACAGGATTTGGATTGCGAGTTCTTTGCTTTCAGTGGTCATAAGATATATGGACCTACAGGTATTGGCGTGCTCTACGGCAAGGAAGAATGGCTTGACCGTATGCCTCCTTACCAGGGAGGTGGCGAGATGATAGAGAGTGTGAGCTTCGAAAAGACCACTTTCGAGAAGTTGCCCTTCAAGTTTGAGGCAGGAACTCCCGATTATGTGGCTACTCATGGTTTGGCCAAAGCCATCGATTATGTGTCGGCTCTTGGTATGGACAATATTGCCCAGCACGAGAAAGAACTTACACGCTACTGTATGGAACAGATGCGAACCATCGATGGAATCAGACTTTTTGGAGAGCAAGAAGGCAAGGATGCTGTGGTAAGTTTCCTTGTAGGCGATATTCATCACATGGATATGGGAACACTTCTCGACCGTCTTGGCATTGCAGTTCGTACAGGTCATCATTGTGCTCAGCCTCTGATGGACCGTTATGGCATCTTAGGAACCGTTCGAGCCAGCTTTGCGCTCTATAATACCAAGGAAGAGGTTGACGCCTTGGTAGCAGGAGTGAAGCGTGTGGCACAGATGTTTTAGTACAGAATCTCAAAACACTTTTGTAGATTAGGATACTTCTAATAGTATTTTAGGATACATAGCAAAGTATCTCAGGATGCTTGTCCAAGTGTTCTAAGATACTTTTTTTGTGCCTTTTTTTAATATATACCTTATTATATATACTGATACAGAAAGCATGTCTGTTCATTTAATAAACAGAACTTTATTCTTCAAAGAATATAAAAATACATCTGATAGAATAGAAATATATGATAGTGTACAATTTTGTATAGCTATAATATGTGAAAAGCACTAATTTTGCCATCGAAAATAGCTAAAAACAAATGAAAAAATTAATCTTAAGTATTTGCCTGTTGTTTGCATTGAGCTCTATGGCTCAGCAACCCATCGACAGAAAGAAGGTGGTAGAGCGTAACAATCCACATGTTACAACAATGGATTCGCTCAACTCGCTCTCTGTAGGTAATGGTGGTTTTGCCATGACCGTAGATGGAACAGGTCTGCAGTCTTTCCCTAAGTCCTATTCTCACGGTGTTCCATTGGGAACCATGAGCGACTGGGGCTGGCATTCTTTTGCCAATCCTGAGAATTATCAACCAGAGGAAAGCTGGCGTTATTATGATTTTGGCAGAGGCCGTAAGGAACCTTATGCCACACAGGTAAAGGACAACAAACGAGCCAAGGCAGCTGGCGACTGGTATCGCGTAAACCCTCATCGTCTGCATTTGGGTACATTGGGATTGTCGCTGGGTGCAGATCCTAAGCAGATCAAGCAGATAGACCAGACACTGAATATGTGGGAAGGTATGATCAAGAGCGGCTTTATATATAAAGGTAAGGCTTACCAAGTGGAAACGACCTGCGACCCTGTTCTCGATATGATAGCTACCCATATTCAGTCTAAGGGAACCATCGCAGTGGATGTACGCTTCGCTTATCCTACTGGTGGACATTGTGATGATGCCTGCGACTGGACTAAAGATAAGTTGCATTCCACGACACTTGTTGCTCAAACATCCAACTCTGCAGTTTTAAAGAGAATAATCGATGAAACCGTATATTTTGTGATGTTAAGATGGCAAGGTGCTGCTAAATTAAAGCAGAAAGGCAAGAACTTCTATCAGTTGCAAGCCAAGTCTTCTGACCTGAAACTTACCTGCGAATATGCTGAGCAGACATCTACAGCCAACAAGACCTTTGCCGAAGTAGCTGACGCAGCCAAGGCATACTGGATGGGTTATTGGAAAAAAGGTGGTATGGCAGACTTCTCCAACTGCAAGGATCCCCGTGCCAAGGAGATGGAGCGCCGCGTAGTATTGAGTCAGTATCTGCTCGCCATTCAGGATGCAGGCGATACACCTCCACAGGAGACAGGACTCACCTATAATTCATGGTTTGGCAAATTTCATTTGGAGATGATTCTCTGGCATCAGGCACAGTTTGCCTTGTGGGGACACCCTGAGATGTTGGAACGTTCACTTTCCTGGTACTTCAAGGCAGAAGCCAATGCCCGCAAGATAGCCGAGCGACAGGGCTTCAAGGGAGTGCGCTGGATGAAGATGACCGACCCTTGGGTAGGCGAGGCACCTTCAGGAGTGGGAAGTTTCCTGATCTGGCAACAGCCTCACCTTATTTATTTGGCAGAGTTGCTCTATCGTGCCAACCCAACACCTGCACTCTTGCAGAAATATGCACGCTTGGTCGATGAAACCGCTGAGTTTATGGGTGACTTCGCTGATTATGACAAGCAGAACGACCGCTATATCCTTCGTGGTTGTATAGCAGCTCAGGAAACTCTGCCAGCAGCAACAACCATCAATCCTCCTTTCGAGTTGAGTCAGTGGCATTGTGCCCTTCAGATTGCACAGACCTGGCGTGAGCGATTGGGCAAGGAGCGCAATGCACATTGGGATGATGTCATTCAGAAGATATCTCCATTGGCATCCAAGGACAGTCTGTATCTCGCAGCAGAGACCGAGCCTGATACTTATAAGAATGAAAAGATGTACAGCGATCACCCAGCAGTGATGGGAGCGATAGGTCTGTTCCCATACAACAGTCGTCAAATCGACTTTGCCAAGATGAAGAAGACAGAACAGTGGATTTGGAAGAACTGGAAGTGGGAGACATCCTGGGGATGGGATTATCCGATGATGGCTATGGGAGCCGCCCGCATGGGAGAGCCCGAGAATGCGGTAGGAGCCTTGCTGATGAAACAGCAGAAGAATACCTATCTGGTCAGTGGTCATAACTATCAAGATGGTCGTCTTCGCATCTATCTTCCTGGCAATGGAGGTTACCTGATGGCTGTAGCTATGATGTGTGCAGGCTGGGACGGAAGTATTCATCCCAATCCTGGTTTCCCACAAGATGGCAACTGGGATGTGAAATGGGAAGGTCTGAAACCCCTCTTTTAGTCTGGTAGGAGAAAAAGCCACACTGCTAAATACGTTCGTAAATACAACAATAAACTAATATAAACTTAAAAAATCATTTTATGCAAAACAAATCACTTATGTTCCAAGTATGCATGGTATTGTTCATGCTACTGGTGGTTCCTGTGAAAGGCCTCGCTCAAGGGGTGACTATTTCAGGACAAGTGACGGATGACATGGATGTAGTTATCGGTGCGACGGTAAAAGTTGTGCCAGGTAATACAGGCACCGTTACCGACGTGGATGGTAACTTTAAGCTGACCGTTCCTTCATCTGCCAAGTCTTTGGTTATTTCTTATGTAGGTTATAAGACCAAGACAGTAGACATCAAGGGCCGTACACAGATTAATGTACAGCTCGAGCCTGAGGCTCAGATGCTCGACGAGGTCGTTTCTATTGGTTATGCTAAGGTAAAGAAAAGAGACCTGACTGCCGCTACAGCTTCAGTCAGCGGTAAGGATCTTGCCAATATACCTGCTACTTCTGCCGCTCAGGCTTTGACAGGTAAGGCTGCCGGTGTGAACATCATTACCCAGAGTGGTGCGCCAGGTGCCGATATCAACATTACAGTACGTGGTGGTACGTCTATCACACAGAGTACCAAGCCACTCTACATCGTGGATGGTTTCCAGATGGAAGATGGTTTAAGAAATGTGGATATCAACGATATCGAGACCATCGACGTGATGAAGGATGCTTCTGCTACAGCTATTTATGGTGCTGCTGGTGCCAATGGTGTAATCCTTATTACTACCAAGAGCGGTAAGGCCGGCAAGACAGAGGTTTCTTATAATGGTTATGTAAGCTTCCAGCGTCTTGGCAAGAAACTCGACCTGCTTGGCGTTCAGGATTACGTGAAGTATCAGTATGAGTTCCAGACTCTTCGTGGCAACGAGGATGCTTTCGCAAGCCTTTTTGGTGGCAGCGTAAGTGATGCCGACTTCTATACAGGCGCTTATGACCGTATAGCAAGCGAATATGGCAACCGTGCCGGTATCGACTGGCAGGACGAGGTGTTCGGATCTACTGGTGTGGCTCAGACACATAATATCAATATCTCTGGTGGTAGCGAGAAGACAAAGTATATGCTCAGCTACAACTATACTGGCGAGGATGGTATCATGGCAAAGCATGGTTACTATAAGAACAGTGTCCGCGCCAAGATCAATCACGAACTTTGGAAGGGCGTACGCTTCGATTTCTCTTCTGCTTTGCAGATGACCAAGCTCGAAGGTGGCGGTTCGCTTGGTGGTACATTGAAGCAGACGATTCTTCAGCCTGTAACAGGTGGTGTTCGCTTTACCAACGAGCAGATGCTTGGCGAAGACCTCACAGATGCTTTCGATGCCATCCCTGGTAGTAACAACTACGACTCTAACAACCCAATTCTTACCAATAACGCTATCACAAACGAGAAATTTACTCGTCTTGCTACTGTGAATGCTGGTATTGAGTTCGACATTATCAAGAATCTGACATGGCGTACAGCTGGTAGCTATCAGTGGAAGCAGACTCGTACCGACTATTGGGACGATGGTTCTACCAAGACAGCTGCTGCCAACAAGAGCCCTTATGGTTATGGCAAGCGCAACAATGCAGAGGCTTACCAGTGGCAGATTACCAATACATTGAACTATTCTTTCGACCTCAACAAGGATCATCACTTCTCAGCTCTGCTGGGTCAGGAGACTACTTACTGGGAGACCATGAAGCTCGAAAACGAGTATCGTGAGTTTTCTGATGGAAACTTCGGTTTGAATGATGTCAGCATGGGTATTCCTGCTGTATGGAAATCAGGTAAGAGCCGTCGTGGTCGTGTGTCTTGGTTCACCCGTGTATCTTACAACTATCTGGACCGTTATCTTGTCAACGCTACTCTTCGTGGTGACGGTTCTTCTAAGTTTGCTAAGGGCAACCAGTGGGGTTACTTCCCATCTGCATCTGCTGCATGGCGTATTTCAGAGGAACCATTCATGGAAGGTTTGAAGGATATCTTCGACAACTTGAAGCTCCGTGTAGGTTATGGTACGGCCGGTAACGATAATATCGACGACAATATGTATGCTACTTCTTACGGCTCTGGCCATTATGGCATTGGCGGTAAGGACTATATCACTTATGTTCCAGGTAAGACTCTTGGAAATAAGGACCTCAAGTGGGAGAAGACAGAGACTGTCAACGTAGGTCTTGACGTTTCTGTATTTGGCAGCCGCCTCAATGTAGGTATCGACTGGTACAACAATACCTCTAAAAACCTGCTTATCAAGAACCAGATTCCTTCTTCTACAGGTTATACAACACAGTATCAGAATGTAGGTTCTATCCGTAACCGTGGTGTGGAAATTGTTATCAATGCAACACCTGTTCGTACAAAGGACTTCACATGGTCAACAGATTTCAATGTAGCTTTCAACCGCTCTAAGGTGCTCGATATCTATGGTGGCAGCAGTGAGTCAGACTACTTTATCCAGGATTACAAGTCTCGTATGGGCTTCAAAATCGAGAAGGGCAAACCTCTCGGACAGTTCTATGGTTTGGTATATGATGGTCTTTACACCACAGCCGACTTTATCCAGAACGAGGATGGAACTTACAAGTTGAAGGATGGAATTGCCAGCCTGAAAGGTTTCGATCGCAAGGCTGTGAAACCAGGTGATGTGAAGTATAAGACATTTGCAGGTGAAACAGATAAGAATGGCAACCCTGTATGGAGTGTTAACGACCGTACCGTTATTGGTAATGCAGCTCCTGACTTTACAGGAGGTTGGAACAATACCTTTACCTATAAGGGCTTCGACCTGACCGTCTTCATGAACTTCTCGGTAGGCAACGATGTGTTCAACATGAGTACTCAGCGTTTTGTTGGTCCTTACTTGGCCAACCAGAACACCATCTCAGACATGGCTAACCGATACACCCTCATCGACCCACTCACAGGTAAGGAGACAACCAACCTCGCCCGTTTGGCAGAGCTGAACCCAGGTGAGGACAATGGCAGCCGTATGTGGAATATTTCTTCCAATAACAAGTATGCCATCTCCGACCATAGCAGCTATTATATCGAGAATGGTTCATTCCTTCGTCTGAACACCATCACTTTGGGTTATACATTCCCTAAGACATGGTTGAAGAAGATCTACTTGCAGAAGGCTCGTGTATATGCGACGATGAACAATATCTGCACTATTACAGGTTATTCAGGCTATGACCCAGAGGTTTCTGCTTCAGGAAGTGCCCTGACTCCAGGTGTGGACAATTCTTCTTACCCACGTGCTAAGAGCTGGGTAGTAGGTGTAAACTTAACATTCTAATCAATTCATTCTAACAAGAGTAATATATGAATAAGATATTAAATATATTAGGTGTTACGGCCATAGCTTTGACCATGACATCTTGCCAGGACTGGTTGGATATGCCATCTGAGTCATCTGCCGACAGCGGTTCTGTCTTTGAGACAGTATCCCGTGCAGAACTTGCCACAGTGGGTGCTTATGCCAGCCTCCATACTCAGGAGCTGGGCTATCAGCTGCTTGAGGGTACAGACGAGTGTGCCTCAACAGAGAGCAACTCTAAGTATGACATTTCCAACTACAACTTCACCAACGTCACAGGTATGCTCAGCAATACATATACTTCTATGTATGCAGCCATCGAGTATGCCAACGTTTGTATTCAGAAATTGCCCGGTATGAGCGTTTCTGAGAGCGAGAAGGGTAAGGTGAATGCGCTCCTTGGCGAAGCGTTGGCCATCCGTGCCTATGCTTACTGGAATCTGATTCGCTTCTATGGCGACGTTCCTTTCACAACAGTTCCAACAGCTGAGTTGACAACCTTCACTTCTTCACGTACCGACCGTGATGTGATCTACGATCAGTGCATTGCCGATTTGCAGAAGGCTGTAGAGCTCCTGCCATGGCAGGGTGAGGCCAATGCTCCTTCTACACCTGAGCGTTTCTGCAAGAACTCTGCTTATGGCATCTTGGCCCGTGTGGCTCTCTATGCTGCTGGCTACTCTCTGCGTTGGGACCTCAACACCTACGATGCTTCTACTCTTCACATCGCACGCCGTGACGATGCTGCACGTGTGAAGGAACTTTATCAGATTGCAGCTGATGCCTGCAAGGCTGTTATCGAAAAGCGTCAGAATGGCTTGCTCGACAACTACGACCAGTTGTTCAGAGATTTGGGCAACCAGACTTACAACAAGGAAACCATGTTGGAGTATGGTTGGTATGGCGAGAATGCTACCGATGTAAGAACAGGTTATGTCAATGGTATCCCAACTTCAGGAAACGACAACTCTGAAGGCGGTATGGGTAAGGGTGGCTCACAGATGATGGCTTATCCTACTCTCTTCTTCGACTATGACAAGGATGACCAGCGTCGTGATGTGTCTGTCTGCAACTACGGCATCGTGCTTAGTGCCAAGGGCAATAAGTATCAGATGAATACTTACAATGGTATGGGTGTGGGCAAGTACCGCATCAACTGGAAGAAAGAGATGGGCGCAACCAACAGTAAGCGTAACATCAATTTCCCATTGCTTCGCTATGCCGACGTATTGTTGATGTATGCTGAAGCTCTGAACGAGGTGAACAATGGTCCTACTCAGGAGGCTATCAATGCCGTAAAGGAGGTTAGAAAGCGTGCTTTCCGTGGCAATGAGGCCAAGGCTGCTGCAGGTATTCCTACCAACTATGACGACTTCCTCACCTTCATCCAGAAGGAGCGTAAGCTCGAGCTTTCCAATGAGGGTCTGCGTCGTACCGACCTTACTCGCTGGGGTAAGCAGTATGAGATGCTGATGGCAGAGAAGCAGCGCTTGGTAAACTTGGCAAAGCGTGATGGTGAATTTGCCAACGTACCAGTTTATCGTGCTTACTATCTCTCTACCACCCCTAAGTTTGAGGATCCAACCATCGCATTGAGCTATATCGACCTTTCACAGGCTGATGTTGAGGCTTTGGGCCTTTCTGCCGACCAGATCAAGACTCTGAAGATTTTGAACTCAAGTAGCAAGGGTTCACTTAAGGATGTGAAGCTCTATGAAAAGGATGGCAAGCTTTATAGTGCTGTTAACAAGCCCGAAGGTGCTGTAGAGCATTCTTACACCATCCTTAATATGTTCAGTATCGTTTCTATTAAGCAGAAGGGTAACCTGTGTGTAGAGGACGTAACTGGAGTGTCAAGCAACAATGCCTGGATTACAGGTAATTCTGGTGTATTCTATGGCTTGCAAAAGAACATGACAGAGCTGATGCCGTTCAACACCTCTAAGATTCTTGATGTAAATGCAGGTCTTGAGGGTCAGCAGCATCCAGCTTACAAGTAAAGATTGTTTTTAGTACAGTACATACATTTCGGTAAATAAGAATTATTTTTAGTAAAAAAGGGACGAACTCGCGATGAGCTCGTCCCTTTTCGTATGGTATGAATGGGGTTATTTCAGCAGGTTGAAAAGACCTTAGCCCTTGTTGAGCAGGTTCTTCATCTTTTCTCTTATAGAGACAAACTTCCGAGAAGTCTGCTTCCAACTGCTTCGCCTAACCTTTATTTAGCTAAATATAAGTCACATACAATGAAATATAGCTTATATTTGACTAAATATAGGTAGTGTCTCATGCTTTGAAGCAGTCTTCCATGAACTTTGTGATAGGCTTTCCATGGTTTTGTGGTAGGGTGAAGTGATTTTTGTGGTAGGGAGATGTGGTTTTTCCAAGTATTTGGCGTATCTTTGCACCGTGTTAAGAACTAATCAGAATAATGAGATACAGTAATTTCTTTATGGCGGCGGCTTTTGCCTTGCTTGCCAGTTCCTGCCATGATGGCGGACAGCGTGGCGTTGGCACGGAGCCTATGGCACAGATAGCGGCGGAGAAGCATGCCGAGATACTTTCCCTTCCCATAGAGGTGAAGGCGAAGAGGGTAACCATTCAGGAAGGATTGCCCTCTAATGTCGTCAGCGATATGCAACAGGACCAGAAGGGCTTTCTGTGGTTTTCCACGCATAATGGACTTGCCCGCTACGACGGTAACGTGGTAACAACCTATTTGGACAACGACAGTACTGGCGTCTCTGCTTTAATCGGTCGTACGAAGAATGCTTTGGAGGATGTTACCTATAAGAAGTTGTGGGTGTATTCTTCTTCTGAGAGATTAACTTGCCTGAATATGGTGGACGGCAAGGAGGAGAAGTACTGTCAGGACGTAGAGAAGCTTCATTTCACTAAGTGGAAGCTGGTCTGTGACGGAATGTTCTGGCTTTGGGGAGCCAAAGATGGAGCCATGTTGGTAGACTATCGCAGTGGTTCTTTCTTGACGCGTAGGTTTGCCCAGGCTGAAATAGGTTCTTCCCAAGTCCCTCTGATAGACAGTCTGGACAAAGACAATGTGGTGCTTTGTACTACGGACAAGGTCTTCCTTTATTCCGAAGGTCGCCTGTCCTGCATGGCCAAGGGCATGAGAATGTCGCGTACGCGCCCCTTCCATCATAAGATGCTGATGGTTTCGGAGAAGGGCGATGTCTATGTTCTTCGACAAGGCAAGCTGCAGCGATTTTCCCATGTAGCCTATGTTGACGGTGAGGTAGCTACCGGCGATTTGCTCATGGGCAACAGATGGATACTTTTTACCAACCGCCGCTCTTTCTCTATCGATGTGCGTACGGGAGAGGTTGCGGAATGTGAGGGCGAATGGCTTATCCCCAAAGGCAGGGTGTTGACTGACAACAAAGGCAGAAAGTGGATATACAACAAGACGGGCGTGCTGCGCTTGGTAAGACAGGACAAGCTCGTACCCCTGAGTCTCTTCCCTCAGCAAACCACCAATTATATCGACCATGAGCGATTTCATATCGTAGAGGACAATCATGGACTCATCTGGATTTCCACCTATGGCAAGGGACTTTTTGTGTTCAATCAGGACCTGACCCAAAGCCAGCATTTCGTGGCAGACAAGTTGGGAGAGTCGCCTATAGCCTCCAACTATCTTCTCGGCATTATTGCCGACCGTCACGATGGAGTGTGGGTAAGCTCAGAATACGGAGGCGTGTCGCACATCCAGGTGATGGACAAGGGTGTGGAACGCATTTATCCTAATGGCGAGGGCAATATGGACTTTTCGAATGTCGTTCGAATGGTGAAGAAAATGAATGACGGCACAGTCATGGTGGGCACCCGTGCGGGAAGTCTTTACCACTATAGTGCCGACATGAGCCAGGTGTTGGGCAAGAGCCACTTCGATTCGAATGTTTATGGTATAGTCCAGATGCCTAATGGTGAAACCTGGATAGGCACCCGTGGCAAGGGAATCTATGGAGCAAAAGGACTCGACTTTAAGGACAGGAACGTGTTTTGTATGGCTTCCGATGCCAAACATCGCATGTGGATAGGAACCTTTGGCAAGGGATTGAGCCTTGTCTATCCACGTAAGGATGGCTATGGTGTGAAGACATTCTTTGCCGACAGCGTGGGGCTCAACGAGGTGAGATGCATGGTGATAGACAAGCATGGCGTGCTTTGGTGCGGAACATCGGGAGGTCTTATCCGTATTCCTGTCGATGAGTTTGTGAAGGATGCCAGCCGATATAAGACTTACGTGCGTGATTATGAAATACGCGATCTACTTGTTGACAGACAGGGACGACTGTGGCTCTCAGCATCGGGTGATGGACTGGTACAGGTAGAGCCGGGTGATGGTGAGACAGAGCCTAAGTTCCACGTCTTCAATACCTCTAATGGACTGGTCAACAATTTGGTTCAGTCGGTGGTGGACACACCTGATGGCAATCTTTGGATTTCTACCCAGCAGGGAGTGACAGCCTGGAATGCCCGCAAGAAGTCGTTTGAAAACTATATGTTCTCACGCAACCCTATGGGCAATGTATATAATGAGAACTCAGCAGTATGTCTTGATGACGGCAGAGTGGTGCTGGGTGGCAACTATGGTCTTACCATTATCCAGCCGTCACGTTTGAGTCATGTCAGCGGGCTCACCGATGTCGTCTTCACCTCTTATCCTTATTCAGATGAGATAACGCTGACCTATGAGCAGCGTTCGCCCAACATACATTTCTCTACACTCGACTATTCCGATGTGCGCAATGTGAAGTACACCTACCGTCTGGAAGGCTTCGACCAGTCATGGAGCCAACCTTCGTCCACGCCCTGGGCGGCTTATCAGAAACTGCCAGCTGGCAAGTATCTTCTGCATGTCAAGGCATGTACGTCGGATGGCACCTGGGGTAAGGAGAGTACATTGGTTATTCGCATCAAGCCTCCTTTCTATCTTACGTCCTGGGCGATAATGATTTATGTGCTGCTTGTCCTGGGTGTCATCATCTTGGTGGTGAAGTTTGTGCACGACAAGAATGTGCTTCGCAACCGAATCCGTCTTGAGCAGGAACTCACTCGCTACAAGTTGGTTTTCTTCACCAATATAGCTCACGAGTTCCGTACTCCTCTCACCCTGTCTCTTATACACATCTCCGAGCCCACGAGACTAGCGCTCATCTCG
>ENA-OZRV01000122-OZRV01000122.1-human-gut-metagenome-genome-assembly--contig:-NODE-122-length-12935-cov-8.113354_pt1 | contig 12935 bp, 9 predicted proteins | sample MGYA00243273_ERZ653953 | MGnify/ENA primary metagenome ERZ653953 (study PRJEB26926, sample SAMN06164449) | human gut metagenome | biome: ENVO:00009003; feature: ENVO:2100002; material: ENVO:00002003...
GAAATGGTATGGAATTGAGTTTGACTGCGCTTAATCTTTTCAATCAGCGCACCTATGGCTATACCGTTTATTCGGGGTTGACCCGTACGAGCAAGGAGTATCAGTTGCGAGGTAGAACAATATTAATGTCTATATTCTTTCATTTTTAGTAATGGCACATATAAAGATAGAACATCAGCATGACAGCATGCAATGCGGTATCACCTGCTTGCAGATGATATGTAGATATTTCGGCAGGGAATACTCTTTGGACTCTCTGTCGAAGATTTGCTTTGCAACAACGGAAGGTGTCTCCATGCTGGGCATCAATGAGGCTGCAAGAATATTGGGATTTCAAACGGTTTCGGCAAGGGCTACAATAGAGGAACTGAGCGAGACTCCGCTTCCTTGCATCCTTCATTGGAACCAGAACCATTTCGTGGTATTATATAAGGTGAAGAAGGGCAAGAAGTTCTATATCGCAGACCCTGGCAAGGGAAAGACAACTTATAATCTTGAAGAATTCAGACGGCATTGGATAAGCACTCGCTCTAATGACGAGGACAAGGGTATCGCCATGTTTTTCGAAACCACTCCTGCCTTCTTTACCTATCAGATGGAAGGAGAAGATAGACAGAAGGAGAAGCGTTCCTTCAAGTTCCTTCTCAGATATTTCAAGAAATACCGCAAGGCATTCTCCTGGATTGTCTTGGGACTGCTTGCGGGCAGTGCCCTGCAGCTGGTGTTGCCGTTCCTTACCCAATCCATCGTGGATGTCGGTATCAAGAACCAGGATATTGGATTCATCTGGCTCATTCTCTTAGGCCAGTTGATGCTCACTATCAGCCGAACTGCGATAGACTTTGCCCGCCGATGGTTCCTGCTCCGCATCTCCATGCGGATCAACATCTCCCTGGTGAGCGATTTCTTCATCAAACTGCTGAAACTGCCGATGTCTTTCTTCGACACCAAACTGATGGGCGACTTGATGCAAAGAATGAACGATCATAGCCGTGTGAATAACTTTCTCACCCAGCAGACGCTCAATATTACCTTTGCCATGCTTACCTTCGTGGTGTTCTCGGTGGTGCTCTTTATATATAATAAGGTGGTGGTTGCCATCTTCTTATTGGGCAGCATCCTGTACGGAGGATGGATGGCTCTCTTCCTGCGTCGAAGAAAGGTGCTCGATTATGAACTCTTCGAGCAGCAGGCCATCAATAACAACAGAACATACGAGTTCATTACTTCGATGCAGGAAATCAAGTTGCAGGATTGCGAGCAGCGCAAGCGGAAGGAGTGGGAGGAGACACAGGTGAATCTTTTCAGAGTGCAGCAGAAATCTCTAAAACTACAGCAGACCCAGGAGGCAGGAAGTATTTTTATCAATGAGGTGAAGAATATCGTAGTGACGGTGGTTGCCGCTACGGCGGTAATCCAAGGGCACATGACCTTGGGTATGATGCTCGCCGTGCAATATATCATCGGACAGCTCAACTCACCGGTGGAGCAACTCATGAACTTCTTCTATTCCGTTCAGGATGTGAAAATCAGTCTGGAACGAATCAATGAGATTCATCAGATGGATGATGAGAACGGGAAGGAGGGCTTGCTGACTGGTCTTGAACATCCTGAGGATGGTATCCATATCAGCAACATCATGTTCAAGTATGATCCTCATGCCCTCAGAAAGACGATAGACGGGGTGGATATTCATATTCCTCAAGGCAAGGTGACGGCGATTGTGGGAGCTTCGGGCAGCGGAAAAACTACGCTCATCCGATTGATGCTGGGTTACTACTCGGTGCTGGAAGGAAAAATCACCATTGGCGATACCGATATCAACCTGCTCAACAGGAAATGGTGGCGCCGACAGTGTGGCGTGGTGATGCAGGAGGGCGTCATCTTCTCGGAGAGCATCGGGCGCAACATAGCTGTGGATGATGCAGAGATAGATGAAGACCGTTTGATGAGAGCAGCTGAGATAGCTTGCATCAAGGATTATGTGATGGCCTTGCCGCTGAAGTTCAACACCAAGATAGGGCGTGATGGCGTAGGACTGAGCCAGGGACAGAAGCAGCGCATCCTGATAGCAAGGGCGGTATATAAGAATCCTGACTATATCTTCCTGGACGAGGCAACCAACTCGCTCGATGCTAACAATGAGCGTAATATCGTGGAGAACTTGGATAAGTTCTATCAAGGCAAGACGGTTGTGATTGTGGCGCATCGCCTGAGTACGGTGAAGAATGCCGACCAAATCGTAGTCCTCAACCAGGGAAAGGTGGTTGAGGTTGGCAACCATGAATCTTTAACCGCCAAGCGAGGGGCATATTATAATCTTGTGAAGAATCAGTTGGAATTGGGAAACTAAAATGCGTTTGATATGGAATAAAATCGCCAGTGAAGCCTTTCTACAGCTTCGTTGGCGATTTCTCAATATATAATCTTACTCAATCATATTCTTGAGTATCCATTTCCTGAAGAATGGGTCTTCTATTTCATATCTGTCACTTCGGATGATGTAGCCTTTCTTGCTTAAACGCAATAAGGCACTGGTCATCGTGCTGGTAGGTTGGTTCCTGTCTTGTGCAGGATTGTTGCCCTCGCAGATACTGACCATTACATATTTGTCTGTCTTATTGAAATTCAACCATAAACGTTCGTAGTCTAAATCATGAGTTGTTATGATGTCTTCTATGGCGAGTTGGAGTACATCCTCGTTTTTGCCAGCTACCAGGTTGTTCCAAACTGCGAATGAAAGCTGTTGCGTGTAGTATGGATGGCAACTTGTAAAGGCCAGTATCTCGTCTGCAATTTGAGTAGGCTGCTCTGATACATCTTTCAATCTGTCTGCAATATATGATTTGAAATCTTCGTATGGAATCTTGTTGAGTCTCATCAGCATTCCAAAATGATAGAACGGAGACTTCACACGTTCAAAGATATCTGTCATCATCGATTCCTGGCTGCCCAGAAAGATGTAATTGATGCCTGTCTGTTCCTGCATGATGGAACGGAGCTGCTTATCCATGTTTTTATCGATTTCCAGGATGCTTTGAAACTCGTCAAAGACAACAATCAGTTTGTTTTGAGGTGTAGATACCTTCTGGATTGTATTTAAAACATCTTCTATTGCTGTTGTTCCACTGTCGGTTGATGGTTGGAATGAAACCGATAGCTCGTCTGTCATCGGGTTCATGTTGATAGAAGGAATGATGCGGAAGTTACGAAGATAGTGCTTCATCTTTTCCAGTTTGAATTGATTGAGCAGTTCCTTCAGAAGTTTTGCCGCAAAATCTTCTTTGCTGAGCACGGCTTGCATATTGAGCCATAGGTATGGTCGTTGGGTTTGGACAACAGCCTTTTTTACGAGACTTGATTTGCCAAAACGTCGTGGTGACATAAGAACAAGGTGGTTCTCGCTCTTGAGAAACTGTACGATGTAGTCCAGTTCTTTCACTCTGTCTGTAAAGTATGGGGCATCAACCAATGAGCCAAATTTAAACGGATTTTCCATAATCGAATTTTTTCGTAACGAAACTTTTCGCAAAGATACGAAAAATAAAGATGCTTAGAAGATAAACTCCTTTAAATTATTATTGTTTAACATCTTTTAGATTGAGCCGTCAGCGTAAGACTTGTTCGACAGCATGACAGCATGCAATGCGGTATCACCTGCCTGCAGATGATATGTAGATATTTCGGCAGGGAGTACTCCTTGGACTCTCTGTCGAAGATTTGCTTTGCAACAACGGAAGGTGTCTCCATGCTGGGCATCAATGAGGCTGCAAGAATATTTTCTCAAAATATCACCAATCTATTTATTGCCAGTAAATAAAAATCCGTAGATTTATTTATTGGCAATAAATAAATTTAGCATAAATTATTTGGTAGCAAAAAAATATTGTGCAGTAACTCTTTTCGGAATACTTCAAATGGGGAGGTTTTCCGGCACATTAATAATTCATACCAAAGTACCAGAGAGGGATGATGATTCTATGTCCCGTCTCGATATCGTCTTTTACGATACGTCCGTTTTTTACATTCTCTATCTGCTTTTTGCCTTTCTTCCTTCCACCAATCTCAAAGGTATAATCACCAATGGTAAAGTCGGAAACCCTAGAGGAAGTAACATTCTGCTTTTCTCTCATCTGATTGTAGAAGAAAGTTTCCCTTATGTTTCCAATATTGGGATTAGGGGTGAGTACAGACATCAGGCTTGGATTATCAACATATACTTTTTCTACCTTTCCAAGATTGCGCATCCCCGAAGTATCATCTCTGAGCAGACCTATCATTCCAGCACGTTCCAGATAGACGAGATAATCAGGCACGTTGTTCTTGCTTACCCCGATTTCTGTGGCAAGGTTCTCTACGCTTGGCTTGTAGGGAGCCAATCCGGAAAGGATGACGAGCATACGCTTTAGCTTGCGTGCCGTTGAGGCTTTCATATCAGCATATTGCGGAATGTCAACTTCTACCGTCTGGTCTATCACCTGCAGCATTCTCTGCATAAAATCTCCCTCTATGGCAAATGGATAATAGCCATGGTCGAGGTACGCTCTGAAAACTGGCAATGGATGTTCTAACCCCGGAATCTCTACCTGGTGATTGAGTATTTCGTCAAGACTGAATACTCTGGTCTTGATTCCTTCAAAAAGTTGCAGGTATTCCCTGAACGACAAACCTTGCATCATATACATCAGTGCCCGACGGCTCAGGTCAGCTTCGCCCTTCTTGATGTCCAGGACCGATGAACCGGTAAAGATAAGGTTCAGGGATGGGTGCATATCGTAAATCTGCTTCAGTTCTCTGCTCCAACCGGCATACTTGTGAATCTCATCTATATAAAGATGTGTACCACCCTCCTTGATAAACTCGTCAGCGAAATCAATCAAGGAATGATTGGAAAAATAGATGTTGTCGGCAGATACATACAGATGATGACCTTCCTTAGATAGCTTGATGCGCTGAAGTATCATGGTGGATTTTCCAATGCCTCGCGGTCCCACGATACCTATTAATCGGCCATTCCAGTTGATTTCATCATATTTATATCTGATGAAATCAAGCGGAGTACGTTTCAGCAACTCCGCCATGTATTCATATAGTTTATTGTCTATCATATCTTGCTCTTTTAAATGAATATCATTAAAAACTGCAGCAAAGATACAAATAATCCCTCAATGAGGGATGAATTCTTTTAAAAATATCCCTCATTGAGGGATGAATTTAATCATTTTTATCCCTCATTGAGGGATTTTTGCACGTTTTACAGCATAAGGGCTATTATTTAATTCATCAACATAGAAACGACAAGGCTTATAATTTATTGGGTAGCTTTTGTGGTGTTACCGTTTTCAATCTGTATCAACGCTTGTAATATGTCATTTTATATAAATTATTGATTTTCAGTGCAAAGATACAACTTTTATCCAAAAGTCAAGGCTAAAGAACCGCTGCAATGGGAAAGATTTAATTTCTGCTATGCCACAAGAGCCTAGGCTAACAGGCTCTTGTAGTATTCTTCATATTGTTTAGCTACCTTTATGTATTCATGATGCTTGCTGATGTATTCGATGCTCTGTTGCTTAAGCTGCGGTATCAGTTCTGGGTGAAGCACCAGGTGCTCCAACTCTTGATATACGCTCTCATAGTTGGGCTGCACATTGATGATGGGACGGAGATGCTCCTCGTGGATAATCTCGTAGTTTTCCGGTTCTCCACCACCTATGCAGATGATGCCCCTCGCCATTGCCTCCAGCGGATTCATTGATGGAGTATAACTGTAGAGCTGGTCGAGGATGGCATCGCTGCCGTTCATCATCTTTACATATTCCGTAAAAGGCACGTTTTGGGCGATACGCAGTTCTACCTTTTCCGGATATTTCTCGGCGATTGCCTGGGCAGCCTTCAGCATGATGTCCGTACCCTTATACTCACTTCTGGTTTTGTTGATACCTATGAATAACTTCAACTTTCGGGAAGGTCTTCGGGAGATATCTACAGAAGATGCCCTTTTATCCCTATCCTGATAGGATTGTGTATAAGTATGGATAGGATAGGGGATAAACGTGGTTTTCTGTGGAAAATGCGGTTGATAACATACCCAGTATTCATAAAGTCCTGCTATGATACCGTCGCAATCTTCAGCTATCATCCGGTTGAGTCTTTCCTTGGCGGTTCCCAGCCAGTCTTTTCTTTCTTTCAGGGCATCGGCATTGGTGCGTAAATCATCTCCTATGTTGAAATCGCTGTATCTCAATGGCTTATCCTGGCAGCAGACGCTTACCCAATAGTAATCCATGCCGAATGCCCCCAGCACCACCTTCCTGTTGTGCTTTCTCAAATACCGGTAAATCGGGAAGATACGCTCAGCCTTCAACTCCAGAAACATCGGGTTGATGAGCTGGACGATGTCATATCCCCTTAACTTATGCACAATTGTGTATAACTTTATCAAATATAGGATTCCCCCCAGTTTTCCAGGCTTTCTCACCATGTTGATATCTCGTGGATAATTCTTCCAGAAGTCGCCGTTGGAGAGCACGGTAACCTTATGCCCCAGCTTGCGGAGTCCCTCGGCAAGTGTGGCATGTACGTTACTGTATTCTCCCATTAATAGAATCTTCATCTTCCTGATATAATCTTTATTTATCTGATAAAATCTTCCTCCTTTTCATTTATTTCTTGATGAAAAAGAGGAGCGCCATTCTTCCTACGTAGGTACCTATCATCTTTCTGAACATGGTATATTTCTTGGTGTATTCCTTGTCTGGAAGTGGATAGAGTCCATGCTTTCTCAACTTCTTAATGGCGTGGTTCAGGGCTATCAGCGAATGTTTCAGTCGGATATTGTTCACCAGATAATCCATCGAGAGTTGGGCGATGCGGCGACTCAGCGCCTGTCTTTCTGCCACCGGAATCTTATCCAGCAGTTTCTGCAGATGCAGGATTACCTCCAGACTGTTATCCATTTTCTGGCTAATCTTCTCATGATCCATCTGATGGGTTACGGAGTTCGGATTCTCACGATAGTAATAAGCCTCTGTCTCCATCTTGAAGATTCTTTCGGCACGCAGGAAGAGCTGAGGGGTAAACTCCTCATCTTCTCCATATACGATGCCCGGCGTAAACTGCAGGGTTCCTCTGATGCTGCTGCGGAAAATATAGGAGCAGGCAGAACCATGCAGGTTATGATTGCTCATATAGGCTGTGCCCGATATCGGAGTCGGCAATTCATAAGGAGGAGTATCCGTCTGCCTGTTTTTTACATAGTTGAAAGTCACGATGTCTGGCTGATGATATCTTACGATGTCTAGACAATGTTCGTAGGCGGTCTGAACCAGATAGTCGTCGCCATCCACAAACTGGATGAATCTGCCCTTGGCTATCATCATACCATAGTTTCTAGCCACGCTGGCTCCCTGGTTAGGCTGTCTCAGATAGATGATATCCTGCAGATATTCCGTGAGTCCGTTGATTGCACAGATATCGCTTCCATCATCCACGAGGATGATTTCTCTTTCCTTGGCGTTGAGTGAGAGCTGGAGGATGCTTTTGAGGCATTCTTCCAGATATTCCGTAGGCATATTGTAAGTGGTGATGATGAAACTTACTAAGGGTGCCTGTATATTCTGTGTATGAGATGATTGATTTTGCATAATGAATGATAACCTAAAATATTGAATAGTTTGAGTTTGAATGAATGAATCCCCGTTTTTCCTTCCAGCCATTTTACGGCGTGGATAAGGGGAGGATCCGGTTCATATCTTCCTGATAAATCGTAGAGATCGAGCAGGACATTGAGGTGCTGCGTCAGGAAATCTTCTAATGAAGACTGGTATTTCAGCAGGATTTCTTCTGTTGCTCCCATTTGTAGCTTCATCTTTTCTTTACCCGCTATTTTCAGCTTCATCAAAGCCTGCCTCTGTCCCAGATACAGCTGAAGCAGATCGGGATATTTTGCCTGCGATGTAATGCCGTGAGGATTCCAGTAATAGAGATACTTCCCTACATCTGTCACCCTTATTTTCAATGGTGGGGGAGGAACCACCGCCCTGTCCGGAGTAATCTCAGTCTCCGTCAGCCCTATCAGTTTCGGAATCGTCCACACATCCTCGAAGCTTTTTCCTTTCGGAAATTCGATGTTCTGAAACAGCGAACGCCTGAATATCTTGTTGCAGGCATAGGTATGATGATAGCCCTTTTCCGCCAACCAGTATTCGATGGCATTCTGATAGGTTTTCGGAGCGAAGGAGAGGAGCTTTTCCCGATGGGGATGACCGATTCTCTCCATGATGGGATATTCCAGAATATCCACATCGGGATGTTGATAAAGTTCTTCCATCAGCTGTTGAAGCGTGTTTCGTTCTATCGCATCATCACTGTCTATAAAGGTGACATACAATCCTTTTGCCCTCTTTATCCCCACATTTCTGGCATCGCTTAAACCTCCGTTTACCTTGTGGATAACGTGGATGCGACTATCTTTCCCGGCATATTCATCGCAGAGCTGAGGGCACGCATCAGGCGATCCATCATCTACGAGAATCAGCTCGTAGCTGGTGAATGATTGCTGCAGGATACTCCCGATGCATCTTTCGAGCGTATCTTCGGCACGATATACGGGGATGATGATACTGAGTTTCATTGCTTGCACTCTTGATATTTCTGATAGAAGATGCTGTCTTTTATCTGATGATGGCTATTTTGCAGACGGTACCTTTCTCACCGTTGCTGGTAGCGGTTTCCACCATATAGATTCCGCTAGCCACTCTTCTGCCTTTCAGGTCGCAGCCGTTCCAGGTATAGGTGCCGCCGTTGCTTCTGCCCTGGTTCACCAGGGTTCCGCTGGTACTGACTATCTTCACATCCGCATCCAGCGACAGACCGGTGATGGTGATGAGTCCTGTATAGTCTGGCTTTACCGGGTTCGGATAAGCCCATACATTGTCTTGGGTCATCTCTTCGTTGGTGGCGGTAGCATCGCTCATATAGGAGCAGAGACCCTTGTCGGTTCCGATAAACACCTCACCGGTAGCATCGTTGATGGCGAGCGATTCGATGTTGTTCGACAGCAGCTTACTGTTGGCTGCCGTGAAGTGATGAATCTGCTCCATATTGTCAGCGCTGATCAGATAGACACCGTTGTTGCTGGTACCAAACCATTTTCTGTTTGCCTGATCCACTGCCATGCAGGTAATATCCACACCGCCCAGCAGATAGTCGGCATAATTGGTACCGTCGTTTCTCGGCACTTTCACCTGGGTAAGCGTTGGCTGCGTATCATCCAGGATATGCGGAGTGATGTAGAAAGGTCCCTGGTCGGTTCCTATCCACAGATTATGCTCCAAGTCTTCCTTGATGCATCTGATATAATAGAGATTGATTTCCGCACCATCCTGGTTGGTGAAGGGCTTGCTGAACATCTTCACCTCGTCGGTTTCCGGCTGATAGCAGACGATGGCAGGAGTTTCGTGGTTGTCATTCACAAACCACAGCCTGCCCTGCCTGTCCTTCATCAGACCCGTCATCGCCGAAAGACTGTAGCCGTTCGCATTCAATGTCTTCTGGTCGTGGGCTACCAACTGGTTGTCTTTCATCTCGATGATGGAGCGGTGGGTAGCCTGGCTGTTGAGAATCCACAGCTTTCCGCTTTCATCCGATAGCAGACTATGCACCAGCACATAGTTGTTGTCCAATACCGTACCTCTATCCACGGCAGCTTCCAGGATACTGTTGTCCTTATTATAATAATGTGTCAGTTTGCCGTCTGTAAACTCATAGAGTCCGGTTCTGCCCGAAGCAAACACGTGGTTCGGATTGTGGATATCCGGTTCTACACAGTTGATATCCTGATACTGATAACCCGTCGTATTCCTGATGTCATCCTGATAGATGGTCCAGTTATCCTGGTTTAGAATCTGGATGGTACCGGGACGGGTGGCAAGGGATGTACCCGAAAGAAAGGCGCCGCCGCAGGTATAGAGCTGGTTGTGGATAAACTTCATATACCAGAAATGATTATACTTCGGACCTCCCGGCAGCAAGCTGCTTACCAGCTTCATCAGTTCGCTCTTGTCCTCTTTCTTGGGAGCGGTATAAGCCCCCACCTTGCTCCATCGGTTTCTGTCGAGCAGGTTGTCAGAGAGGGCAGCGCGATAGGTACCTTCCTCCTGGCTGTAGGCATAGATCTGGTTATCCCTGATTTCGCACCAGTTCACCTTGAATCCCAGTGTATAAGTATCGCTGATTTCCCCATCCGCCATATTGAGCTTGATGATGCCCAGTCCATAGCAGAGATAGGCGAATTTGCCATACATATAGATACCGTTGATGGTCTTGTCGCCCGTGATGGTGGCAGAATAGTAATCCGGCAGATTCTTCACGCTCCAGTTCTGGGTGTTCATCAGGTCGATGTTGGCATTGCTGTAGAGGATGAGCAGCCGCTTGGCAGTCTTGTTGTAAGCGATGTGCTGGATATCGCAGTCGTTCAGAAAGTCCATCTTGCTGAAGGTCTGAATGCTCTGGTCGTTTCTGCTGTAAGCATAGAGATTGCTGGAAGCCTGTACGAATATCCAGTTGCCGGCTTCTTCTATTTCCTGCACTTCGCTGTACGCCATATAGGCTTTCCAGTCGCCGATGGCGGCGCTGCTCTGGAAAGCGGCAACCTGAAGAATCAGGAACGAGAGGAGTATCCATATTTTCTTTCTCATCTATCTAAATGTATATAATATAATAACTTATATATATTAAACATAAAAATACTGGGTTTATTGCCTGTGAGCCTGGCTTTTATTGGCAGACTCAGCAGCGGAAAGAGATACTGGCAAGGTGGATAGAGATGCCATCTTTTCAGCTTGTGGGCATAGTCGATGATTTTGGAATAGCCCTGCAGTTCATTTCTGAACTGATAAAGGGTGCGCAGGCTTTCCTCTGTTTTATAGAGAAACGACATGTTGCCTATAAAGTGTTCATAACCCAGTGGATTATCCACGTGAAGAATCGGTATGTGATTGTCTTTTAGATTCTTGCCCCAAAGCACATCTTCATATCCATAGTGGGAAAAACGTTCATCGAATGGGTGTTTCAGCAGGATGCTTCGCTTCACGATAAAGTTGGAGGTGTGGAAGTCTGCATAGGGATGAGCCTGTCGCTGGAGATGATTTCCGTTCTGCGTGCCGGCAGATTCGAAAATGTATCGTAGGTTATATTTCAGTCGTTCTCTGGTTTCAGCATCCCGCTTTATCTGATATCCTCCATAGACCACATCGCTTTCTTTTTCTTTTAGATAATTGGCAAGATACTGATGGCTGATTACGTTCATGTTGCTGTCGATAAAAAGCAGCCAGGTATATTTTGCCTCACTTGCCAGGAAGTTGCGGATGGCAGCCCTGCCCACGTTCTCTTTTCTCTCGATGTAGCGGCAATGGGGGAGGGTGTTGATGATACGGTTGCCTTCTACGGTTCTTTCATCTGTAGAACCATCATCGGCGACTAATATTTCGTATTCGAAATGAGAGGATGAAGAGAGAGAATCAGAGGATGAATACAATAATGATGCTTGAGCTTGCAGGGATTTTACAAGCTCAACGCATACATTATTATATGTAGGGATTAATATCGAAAGGGTATTAATCATTTTTGTTCTTTAAGTATTCAGCCAGTTTAGCCACGGCTCTGGCTCTATGGCTGATGCCGTTCTTGATTTCCTCACCCAGCTGGGCGAAACTCTGGTCGTAGCCTTCCGGAACGAAGATCGGGTCGTAGCCGAAACCTTCGGTGCCGTGCTTTTCGGTAGCGATATGACCCTCTACGATACCATCAAACTGATGGATTTTCTTGATGCTGGTGCAGCCGCAAGGGCAGACATCCTTCTTCTCGATGTAGCAGATCACGGTACGGAAGCGGGCCTTTCTGTTCTCCTTTCCATCCAGTTCTCTGAGCAGTTTAGCCATGTTTGCCTCGCTGTCGTGGTCGGTACCTTCAGCATAGCGGGCGCTGTGAACACCCGGCGCACCATCCAGCGCCTCCACTTCCAGACCGGTATCATCGGCAAAGCAGCTCAGGTGATAATGGTCGTAAACATACTGCGCCTTCTGCAAGGCATTCTCCTCCAGCGTATTTCCTGTTTCAGGAATATCTACGTTGCATCCTATCTCCTTCAGCGAAACCACCTCGTAGTCGCTGCCCAGGATGTCGCGGATTTCCTGGAGCTTATGCTGGTTATTTGTTGCAAATACGATTTTCATTGTATTTTCAATTATTTGATTTTCTTAATATCTTTCTCCTTGATTTTCACTTTCATTTCATCAAATCCCTCGCCATACACACCGATGACGGCACTCTGGCTGACAAAGGCATTCGGGTCGATGATCTTGACGATGCGGAAGATGGTGACGCTCTCGTTCTTCTTGGCAAGAATACAGAGCACCTTCATCTCATCGCCGGTGTACCAGCCGTGGCCATCCAGAATCGTCACACCATGGTCCATCTGCGTACCGATGGCGTTGGCTATCTCCTGATACTTCTTGCTGAATATCATGAACTGCACACTCTCTCGCTTGGCATTCATCACATAGTCGAGCACCAGGTTCTCTATCACCATGGTACATAGACCGAATACCACCTTTCTGATGGCATCTATCGCCGTGAATTCCGGTTTCGCATTGAAGACGAAGAAGGAACTGCCCACGATGACGAGGTCCACGAAGATGAGCACACGGCCCAGCGAGATGTTATGGTATTTGTTCACGATGGCGGCGATGATATCCGTTCCTCCCGTACTTCCATTGTGCAGGAAGACGATGGCGAGCGACAAGCCTGTAAACAGACAGCCGATGATGAGCGACATGAAGTCCTGTCCCTCTCCCAGCACCTGCACCATCTTGCCATTTTCACCTATCATCCAGTCTTGCGCCAGCGCCAGGAACACGGAGAGCATGATGATG
>ENA-OZRV01000124-OZRV01000124.1-human-gut-metagenome-genome-assembly--contig:-NODE-124-length-12785-cov-7.052710_pt1 | contig 12785 bp, 7 predicted proteins | sample MGYA00243273_ERZ653953 | MGnify/ENA primary metagenome ERZ653953 (study PRJEB26926, sample SAMN06164449) | human gut metagenome | biome: ENVO:00009003; feature: ENVO:2100002; material: ENVO:00002003...
CATACAGGGGCTGGGAAGAATTCAATCTTCCCATATTGCCCTTGCGTGCCGGATTCAGAGCCATTACTTGTACTGTTCCCATGCTATATTCTCCTTGAAATGTTTAGCTTTGCCCTTCATCTCCATCACCTCTTTGTAGAGATATTTCAGAATGTCCGACTTGCTCATCTCCTTCGGAAAAGAGAAGGAAGCGAACACACGCTGCGGAGAGGTACGGAGGGCACCATGCGAGGTATGGATAATCTCGGTATAAAGCTTCCCGCCCGACTGAGCGTAAGGTTTGAAGTCGAGCTGGTCGCCATGCTCGCCACCGCTGCAGATCATTCTGCCCGGAATCACCTTTGGCACCTCGCAGATGGTCTCCGCATCGTTCCAGGGAGCCTTGCGGATAGCTACGTTACCACACTCGTCAGTAATGATACTGGCATCTACCTTCTGGGCGTTCAAAAGCGCCTGTACAGCAGCCTCTGCGGCTGCAGAAAAACTTTTCTTGCTCATATATATTGAAGTTTTAGAAAGATATGTTGTTAATTAGAAATACTCTCCATTCATACTCCGGATGCTTGAAAACATACGGTTTCACATTGTTCTTATCCATATTCATATATGTATTATCACGTTGGGGCTGCGACCATCCGCTAAATTCCGTACCAGGAAATGGTACCGGTTTTCCAGATACAGAAAAGCCCCGCAACCAGACTTTATCATCTGATTGCGAGGCAAAGGTACGGCGAAATCTGATACTGACCAAGAAAATAACCCTGCGGTTATTTCGAGGGTTATAAAGTTATAACGAGGGTTATTTCTGAGCCGTTTTCAAGCAATTTTTTCGTCGATTCCCAACAGATTTCTGAAGCAAACCACCACATGGGTCATCGCAATATAAGGTTCTTTCTTCACGTTTCCCATCGGAGCATATCCCCATTTATCGAATGGTTTCATATAACAATCCGAGTTGCTGATCTGCTTCAGATCACCCTGCGTCAGCTTTACTCTGAAAGCTCCCGGGTGAATCGTATCTATCCAGTTACAGAAACCCTTGTAGTCATTCTCTCCTATTAAATGCAAATCTACAGCCACTCTGAACACGGCAATCCAGTGGCGCTGAATCTTGAATATGTACTTGCCAGATTCATCTACAGACTCCATCAGCTGGTCGATGGCATAAGCAAACTCCTGCTCAGATATACGCTTGGGGGTCAATTCGCCATTCTTGGCTTTCATATACTTACCAAACTCATCAATATCCTGAGCATGTGCCACCACACGTTCTATCTGCTCTTCTAAATCAAGATGATGCTTGCGGCTGCATTCCATCAGTAAATGTTTGCAGAAAATCGCCTCTTTATATTCATGGGTATCATTCATTACATCAACGATCAGGTTAACCATACCCATGGCTTCTTTTTGATAGCCTGGCTGGTTGACAAAGTTCTTGGCTCCCTCATCATCAGGAGCCCACTGGTTGCTTTTTGGTTTTTGTTCTTCTTCTTTCATATTATTATGGTTTTTAAGTATATGCAAAAGCCCCGCCTAGCGAGAGCGTTTTACTCTGCTAGGCGGGGCTTGCGTTCCTTATTGTTATGTTGTTATTCTTTCGGGAAAGACTATTATAAAAGCCCTGCCGGCTTTCACAAGCTGGCAGGGATAATTATAAGTAAAAGATGTAATTAGCTGTACCACTGTACAGCCTTACTTAGAAAATCATCTTATAGTCCTTACTGCTACCATCTGTCAATTCTATGTGTATGATTTGAATGCCTGTGGCTATGCTCGCCTTTAAACACCTTGAACCATTTCCCTGTACCCTGCTGATGATTCTGCCATTCAGGTCTATGACCTTAACACTCTTGAGCAGACCGCAGGCAGATTGCACGAGGACAGAAGAACCTTCCTGAACAATACTGATGCGCTGATCAGTATCGACAGATGTCACATCTGTACTTCCATAACGGCTTCTGATAACAAATCTGCCTAACGAGGTCTCGGCATCCGCAATAATGAGAGGAGAATCGAGTGAATAATCGGCACCCGAAAGCATATCATGGAGAACATATCCGCTCATATCAACACCCTGAATAGGTTTTACCTCGACACGGATGCTATCCTTTTGCGACAGATAGATTCCTAAAGATGTAGCGCCAGTCATCGGAAGGATATCGTAAGCCTGACTCTGCTGAATACCAAATACCTTCAAAGGTGACTTCAATTCACTATCCAGAAGAGTTGGAACCAATACAGAGTTCTTGGAAGAAGAACCGTCAGAAACATCATAAGCAGTTTCTGAATTCTCCATCACCAGCATAGCTGCTGATTTGCTTCGCGTCTTCAGGCTTTCCACACACACTTTCAGTCCCTTGGCTTCAGCAGGTTTACTTTCCTCAGTAGCCTTCTTGCTTCCACCAATCATTTCTGGGGTGAGCAGCAGGGTGATTTGCTTACTCGCCGCATCATTTGTGGTAACATAGAATGCCTGCATTGGGGCAATGGTGGTGGCGTTGCCCGTAGAAGCGACCTTGCTTACAGTTTGCTCTTCCATGCCTCCCGATTCATTCTCTACTTCCACCTTCACGCTGCTCACGTTCCCATTCGCCTCCAGGAACTTCTTGATATTCAGTCGGCTCATGAATGGGTTGCCCAGCAAGAAGGTCTGCGTAGGAATATCCGATTTCAGCGTAATCTGATACTCGCTCTGCCCCACGAACACCGTGCGGTTCTCCGTCACTTCCTTGCCTTCCGACAGATACTTATATTCCATCGTCAAGTCGCCCTTCTTCGGAGAATCCGGTTCGTAGATGAAGCGGTTTATCTTATTTGCATCTTTCGCCACTGTTTCACTAGCCACTTTCTCCTGATCGTAATCCACGAAGTAACTATATTCTTTATGCGCCTTAGGCAGGCGGATACTGAACTTATTGGTAGCCGGCAGATTGCCGTTGTCTATCCACATAGAGAAGCCTTCACCCATGCCGTAAGGCTTAGCCACGGCATTGAAGTTGTGCGACCAGGTGGCCTCTTTCACGGCGAGCGTTTCATCCTTCAAAACCGGATTTCCCTTGCTGTTTAGCGAATAAATCTTACCCGGATGCGCAGCCGCCCAGAGGCGCTGGTAGATGCTCGGGTTGAAGCGCTGTTCCTTCCAGTTTTCTTCGTTCAGATCCTCGAAGTAGTTCGCCTTCGTGGTGTCGGCAGGCATGAACATATCGCCCGTGTACATCTGCTTGAGCGGTGCACTCAGCAGATAGTAATGGTTCGGCTTCTGCTCCAGTTCTACCCATGCCTTGCGATAGTTGAGCGATGGCACGTTATCCACCGCCGAACGGGGTTCGAAGAAGATGTCCTTGCAGCAGTAGTCGGCTGGCTTCACTGGCGTGCCCAGCATTGGGAAGTTATCTGCATCCGACGAGATGATGGCGTTGGTGCAGCAGTAAGGCGAACCGTCGCTCCAGTTGTCCCATTTGTTCCATTCATTGGTAGATGCACTCGGAAGCCATCGGGTCTGTAATGGATGAACCTGATATACTACAGAAGAGAGTGGCGTCCAGCTGCCGTCGAAGAAGGTGAGCTGATATTCGCCCGGCTCCTTGGTGATATAAGAATATTTAATATTGTTCTTGGTGTCTGATGTAGAATGCAGAGACACGATGCCATTATCTCCCGCATTCTTATCACCGAAGTAAAGATGATAATCTACTCCGGTCAATCCGGTAGCAGTTACGACAATCGTATCTCCTACGCATACATTGTTGACAACGATATCGTCTACACCATCTACGCACGAGTTGTTGTCCTTACAGTCAGGAATACCATCATTATCAATATCACCACGTGTCACGAGTCCGTAGAATTTCTGCACATCCAATGCGCCTACAATTTTGCCTAAAGTAAATCGCACCTCGTCATACGCTTTCTTTGGCTGAAGGAAGAGGATATTCTTATCGCCATAACCCGCTACTTTAGCGGAAATCACGTCCCAGTCGGTAAATTTATCTCCCGTAGAATTACCGTCTTTGAAGGTTTCTACCGTTAGCCAGTCTCCTACGTTTACGGCTGCCAGGAAAGTCTTGTTGTCAATGACAATTCCCAACTGATGATGATAGTCGAGTGTTCTACCCATCTTTACGGCGAATGTTTGACCAACTCCCAGACTTACCGTATTGGCAACCGCCATATAGGTATTCAAGTCATCATCCACCAGATAACCTAAGTTATCATCTACAGTAGCCACACTCACCGCTCCGCCAAATTTGGTTTCATTAGCATTGATGGTAGTATGTGAATGATTATGCGACATCACCATACTGCTACATGCAAGTGGCGAAGAACAGTCGTCGGAAGCCTCCTCGATAAAGGCATAGTAGATACGGAGTTTAGAAACGCCCAGATTGACTGCACCCGAATACCAGAGTTGGAACTCGTCCATCTGGGTTGGCTTTCCATTCTTGTCGATGGAAGGCACCTCGATGGAATATCTCACTTTCTGCACTTTCTCTGAACCTATCAGATCGGCACTGATGGCATTGTTCTCGTCTATCAGATGGCGATATATTTCCTCGCCGTCATGATAGCATCTTATATGCAAGAACTCCAGTGCATGCAGGTTCAGCACCGTTCCCGTGGCTTCTACCACGAATCCGATGCGCTTAGGTTGAGCTCTCTTGACGGCTTCCGGCTCTGATTCACCTTCGTGTCGGCCGGTAGCATCATATATCAGACTACCCTTCTCTATTCTTTTGATACCGATGATGCCCAGGTTGTTGCCCAGGTTGAGACCGCTGATGTATTCTGCATACGAAGTATCATCCTTGTTGAGAATATTCTGAGGATTTTGGAGGTCGGAAATGGAAATCAGCGAACCTGAGGTAGCGTGCTTGTCGGTGGAGAGAGCATAGACGGCTTTTTCAGTATCGTTGATAAGCGGTTTGCCGCACAGCGTTTCACCCTTTCCGAATTCACCTACGGTAATGGTGGTTTCATCATAACATCCGTCCTGAGCCGTGGCCCTGAAGGTATATTTGCCCGGCAGCATGCCGGTTACATGGCCATCGGCAGTAACCTTTACAGGTGTGGTGGCAAGAATATCGTTATTTTCCAAATCCCAGGCACCCGTCAGCTCCCATGTTACGCTTACTTTCGGATTAGAACGGAGAGTAAACGAAGTCTGCGACCCGCAGATGTTGCTGCTGATGGTAGGATTGATGGGGCACCGGTGGGATACATCTGGAGCCATTCTTACGAATCCATAGTGGATGCCGATGGCGCCTGCGTCTACTCCGAGAACCGTAAGGAATCTGATTTCGCATCCTGAAAACGGCACCTTTGCCTTGATGCTCACCGTTCCGTCGCCAATCTGCACCAGCGAGAGGTGGAGCACCTGGGCAGAAATCGTTTCTTCCTGTACCTTGTTTCCCTTGTGGTCGAAGAGCAGCACGTTGACCCATGTTCCTGCATTGAGGCTCAGCAGGGCATCCATCTTGTATTTGAAGCCAGCCTCCATGCCAGCCTTGAATGCTTCGCCTTGCGGGTTCTTGTTGTTCTGCATCAGAAACTTGGCTCCGCCCTGGTAACCTATGTCAAGAAGAGGGACGATGGTGGCGAAATTGTCCAGATTATCATCTGTCATCTTCTTTATATCGTTGTCAAGGAAAGGCAGGGGGATGCCGAGGATAATAGGGCGCCAGCCTTTCATCTCTTTGAGCGCCACCTGCTTGTCGTCTTTGAAATATTCGTTGTATTTTTTGATGCCTCCATCGGTGATGGTAAACTCCGTAGATTCGCCCACGAAGGCATATTTGATTTTCAGAATATTCGCCACTTCTGCCTGAATGCCGCCCGAGCAGTCGAGAGTGATTTCATCGAAGAGCCAGTCGCTTTCTGCAGTCAGCATGGCGCAGATGTTGTCGGAACCCGGTATCTGGAGCAGCTTCAGCGTTACTCCCGAACCATCCTGTCCTTCTCTCACCGCCTTTACGCCCTTCAGTTTGCCGTCGCGATAGAATCCGATGGAGAATGCCTTGACTACATCGAGGCTCAGCACGCTGCTACCCGAACCAGCCACGATGGTAAAGCCTGCCACCGTTCCCTTGGAATAGTAATTATCCATATCTTTTACACTTACTATCGGGTCTACGGTTACTCCTGCTCGTACCACGGAGTTCACCTGTGCATAGTTGTCGAGTGAATCGTCGGTAAGGGCGCCCATATCCTTTGCCCAGCTGCCTACGCCTACCACACCAATCAATTTGTTAACGGTGCACGATTCGCCTGTAAGGGCACGGCGGTTGCGCAGTTCACGGAATGTCATGTTGCCATATTTGGGATCTTTGTTGAACTCCACAAAATGTTTCTGCAGCGTGTCGGTTGGCAGATCAACCCAGTTGTTGGTCCAGATGGGTTTCTTGCACTCCATGAACGAGTCTCTAACGGCAGCACTCTCGAAATAGGGACTGGTGTTGTCATCCTTGGGTTGTGCCGCCTGGATAGAGGCGGGCACAACCATCAGGAATGCCAACAAAAATGATATGAAAGTTTTGTATATAAAATGCAGTTTCATTGTCTGTTTGATTTTAAAACATAGCATAACGTCTTGATAATTCTCTTGATCTTAATCGAGCAAATGTCTGGAGTCTGTAAGTTTTCCTTGATCAGTGTATGTGAAGACATATTTATGGTTTCGCCTCAGATAGAAGAGGTTGCTGACTCCATCTACCACGATAACGCCCGTAGCTGCTTCAGAAGACATCATATCCTTTGCCTTTATCTGATAGTTGTGGGCGTGAGGATAGGCATCGAAGCCTATTCTCACGGCAAGATGGGTCTTGCCTGGCAGCACAAATGCCTTGAGCACCACTTCCTCGCCTTCACCCGGGAAGGGGGCATAGGCAATGGCGGTATAGGAGCCTCCCTTTTCTGAATACTTTTTGATAGGTACACTGCCCTGCTTAAAACCGTCGTAGCTGGTAAGAGGCATCTGGGTAAGCACGGTGTCGGCAAGTAGGCAATACCATTGCGTCTGCGCTGTAATGCCGTAATGGGCGGCATGAGTGATATGAACCTCCACTTCTGCCATGCCTCTATAGAGTGTTCCTACAAGCGGCGTAGGGGTGTTGTTTCCCAGATTTTCTTTCTGGTAATCAGCAGAAGAGATGATTGGATTTTGGGTATCATCCCCCTGCTGGTAGAGGGTGCCATAGAAGAGCTGCGGCACCGTGATGAGCTGGCGGCTCAAGCACTTTACATTATGCAGTGAGAGAGCTATTTTTTTCAGATAGTCAAGCCAGTTGTTGGGGGTTTCGGTTTTGTCATCGACCAGGTAACTTGCAAACGTGGCCTTGAACTCCTGAAATGTAGTGCCTTTTTTTATATTGAGCATATCATTGGTAATCACTTGGTTTGCCTGATACTGCGGATAGGGCGATTTCTCCTGGCTATTGTAAGCGAGGGCAATGATGCGATATTCGTAGCCCCTGCTGATGCCGAATTTGCCCTTTACCACATAGTGCTTGTGGGGCTTTCCCGAAAGATAATCGTCTTTCTTGACGTCTTCTAACGTGGGCTTTCCGTTAATCACCCAGTCGTTGGTAGGGTCGTACTCGAAGCCCTGGATGTCGTTGACTGCGGCATCATAGGTTGCAGTATTTTCTCCATTGTTCTGAACTCTTCGGCGAAAAGCTATCAGCCTTACGGCATCGACGTTGTCGGTCTCGGCATATCCGTTGTCCTCGCCTATTGTGCCCGACGAGGAAGAGGATCCTGCACCAGGAGGGGCTACACGGGTGTTTCTGCCCCCCTGCCCTGCATTGGCATCGCTGCTGCTTAATCCGCCCAGGGTGATGGTGAAGGGAACAGTCGTAATCTCATCTTCGTTTTCCGAAGGCTGATTCATGCCTGCATCTCCATTGCTGCCATCTGGATAGGGTGGCTGATCGGCATCGCTGCTGCATCCCGCGGCTAGTGCGAGGAGGAAGCAAACCCCTACCGCCATGCCTGTTCTGATGGCGTTCATCCTGATGGCGTTCATCTTGATGGAGCTTATCTTACAGATGCTAAATCTTGATTTCTGCATATTCTATTTCCGTTTTTATGCTGTTTTGTAACGTTTATTCTGTTTCAAATTCATGTCTTTTTTCGAAGGCTGGTTCTATCTCAACCTTCACTTCGGTCATCACCGGCTCGTAATACTCCTTCAGGTCGTATGGCTGGTTCACGGTTTTGCTCTTGGCTCCCAGGCAATACAGGTGGTTTGCCTCGATAGGGAATTTGAACTTGTCGCCAGTGGTTGTAGACTTCCTGATGTTGTCGTACCTGTGGTGCGTGCCATCCGTGTAATGCAGATAGAAGGTGGTCTCGTTCTCTGCCGAGTTCTTGCTTTTCTGCATTTTTCCCTCTGGTGTAGGCATCATGAAGTTGCTTATCATGTAGCTGTTTGCCTTCCATCCTTTCTGGGAGTCTTCAGCTCGCTTGAATATGTTCTCTGTAGCATCTACGGACCATCCGTTTGAGGGGGTGAGGTCGATGGTGCCCAACGTCTGATAAGTCAACGATTCAGCATCTGCTGGTGCCTGCTTCTGCCTTATCAGCGTTTCGGGGCTGATGCCGGTGGCTACAACGGATAGAGAGGTAGGCGTGAAGGTAACGGTGCTCACGTCTCCTGCTGCATTCGACTCCACCTGTGCCGGGATGTTTTCTACGTAAATCATCAGGCCAGCCACGTTACGGCTGGCGGTCAGCGTGCGGTGGAAGTATTTCGTCTCTTCCGTTACGAGAACGGGGGCTTCCTCATGTGTCTTCTCGTCTTGCAGAATGCCGCTAAACAGCTCTGTGGTATTGAGGATACCGAGTTTGACGCTGTTTTTTGCCTCCTCGGTGAGGGCGATTCTTGCGTCCTCCAGTTTCGTTTCGTTTTTAGTGAATTTGGGTTCTGTAAGTACTTTCGTCGTTGCGTATTTATCATCTCTTCCTATGGCTAGAAACTGGTAGTAGTAGCCGTTCTGCAGATAGGGTTCGAAGGTGTATAGATGCTGCTCGGGCATGTTCTGGTGCTCGGCAGAATAGTAGGGTTCTCTATTGTTGAATGCGTCAACGGAATAGTAACCTTTCTTGGCTGCTTCCGTTTCAATAGGGGTGCAATAGGTATATGCTTCTTCTGGGGTGCCCTTCTTGTCTTCGGGGCATCTGAAGACGTAGATTCTCATATCATTCACCTGCTGTGCTCCATCCCATGTATCAAGTTCTCGTGAGCCGGTAACGACACCTGCGCTTACACCCACTCTCATGTCCAACTTCACGGCATGCGAGCCGTCGGCGAGGGTATTAGGCACATCATTACTTGCGCTGCAGCTCATTAGGAGACTGGCAGCGAGGATTATATTTAAACTGTTTTTTATAGATTTTCTCATCATATTCGTCTATTCGATTTCAATGTTCGCCTATTCGATTTGAATGGGAATTACGTATAAAATGAATGATAAATTAAATATTGTGATGTTGGGATAGTAAGGGATGCGAGTGCCTATAGCGGGCACTGTGCATCCCTTGGATATATTTTTCTTAATACTGCCTATATTATGAGCACGTAGTAAGATTAATCACCCAACTCCATCTGGTGGATAGCCTCCCAGTTGTCGTTCACCTTCAAGATGAGGTTCTGAGATTTGCTCAAGTCTTCTGGCTTGTCAGGATCTGGTTTATCAGGATCTGGATCTGGTTTTGGATCTGGATTTGGATTACCTGGGTCTGGATCTGTCTTACCTCCATTAGAAGGCTTCACACCCAAGTTGTACATGTGGTTGCGAACCACGTTGAAGATAGAAGCACTTTCGTCTGCAACATTTCCATTTGTGGCATCAGTATTTACATCTTTAGCTGGGATAGAAACGGTCCAAGTCTTGATGATATCGCCAGCAGCATCCAAGAGCTGAAGCTCCATGGTGCTCTTGCCGCTAGTTAAATTAAATGGAATAACGAAGTTGCTTCCGAATACAGAACCCTTCACAACCTGAGTCTTTACATCAGTAGGGTGATCCCAGTTGGTATCTTCAGCATTCAGCAGACCGTCTTTGTTCTGATCACCACCAGGGAACCATGTATTCAAATCGATAGAGTAGAGCACATAACCTTTGTCGCCGTTTGAGAACTTATCTGTTGTAGCAAGTGCTACACCTGTTGATGTAGAACCATTAACGTAATACTTGATAGTGCTGCCAGTTGTTGTGAATGAGCTGTTGAAGTCTTTGAAAGTCAACATATCATTCTTATCTCTTACTACGAGACGAAGGGTTGCGGCTGTTTTGTCACCAACTTTGGCAGGGATGTTACAGAAATAACCGAAGCTACCAGCTACCTGACGATGCAAGGTTACTGCTACGCCATCATCTTCACCCTTAGTAAGGTTGGTGATTTTCTTGTCAGCGTTGATATTCAGTTCTGCATCACCTGCGAATACCTCCTCTGCTACTTTGCCTGCCTTCAAGGTTGCAGTAATATCCTTGTAAGTACCAGTAAGGGCTTCTGTACTTGTTACATCCAAAGCATAGGTGTAGTCACTGTTATCGCTGTAACCTACAGCCATAACCTTGTAGTTACCTTCACCCAGTCTCTGATCACCCTTGTAAGTAAGAGTAAGCTCGCGACCATGATTGTCATACGTTTTACTATCTTTCCAGTTCAACTGTTTGTCCTTGACAATAGTCTTTGTTGCATCATCCTTGTAAATTATTACGCGAACATTCTGGATAGTCTGCAAAGCCTGTGAAGAATACAATGGGCGACCTGCACGTGTGCTCAAGCCATCACCGCTACTTGCTACATGCAATACAATCTGCTGTACTGCCTCATTCTGACCCTCTGTGCTAACCACAGCGTCGTCACTGCTACATGCGCTGAACAACAAGCTGCTTGCTGCAAGCGCAAAAAACATACCTTTTTTCATAAATTATAAATTTAAAAATTGAGTATAAATTAATTATCAATCCAATATCATGCCGTGAATTTCCTCCCAGTTGTCGTTCACCTTCATATAGATGGTGAAGCGATTGCGTTTGGAATCGTACACATACCTCAGCACCGTAATCTTATTGCGCTCCATGCTTACCTTCACGTCATCAGGTGACAACACAGATGAATTGCCGCCTTCGCCACTATTCTTATAGAAATTGACATCCACCACTGACTCATCCTTCTGGAAAGAAGGAGCCAGGAAAATAGAGGTCTTGGCGCCAGCTTCAATTTTCGATTCATGAAAGACGCTGGTCTCTTCAGAATATAGGAAACTTGGATTTACTATTCCATAGAGCTGGCTTACTTCAGTATCCATCAGGTGATACCCGGCAGGAAGATTCTCTGTCCATATAACCAGTTTACCCTTGGTGCGCTCCATCTCGCTGGTATAGCAATAATGGTTTTCATCATAGACGAGGGTATCGCAAACCTGATAAACATCATCGCCCTGACTGTGCTCCGGATGTAGCAACAGTTCGTTTTTATCCAGATTGAGTTCGCCTCGCGTCTTCATACCTCCCCATACCGTAAAGACGTATTTTCCGAAAGGCATATCGGGGTCAAAGCTTACAGGATAAGTTAATCCATCACCCTCTACTCCGAAACCTTTTTCTTCTACGATAACCTGCTGAGTGCCGTCGTCGTTGAGTCGGCTCAGACGATAGGAAAGAGACGGAACGAATGACCTAAATGGCTGATTCTCATCTCGTTTCTCTTCTGGTGCAGTCTGGTCGACATTGAAATAATTCTTGTCTTTCACCTCGATGTTGATACTCAGAGGAGGACATTGGTCCAGATTTTCACGGACGCACGAGGTAAATGATATAGCCAGTGCCATGCCATATATGATAACTTTTAATCTTGTCATACGCTGTTATTTATTCTGTGAGTGCCTTTTGGCTGATCAGAGCCTCTTCTACCTTCTGGCGGTTCAATATCTCTTCAGCCACATCCACCTTGCCGTCTTTCTCGAGTAGGATGGCAAGATTGTTGGCAGCAATCTTCGACATAGGGTAATATTTCAAAGTCGTCTCATATACCTGCTTCTGCTTTTCTGCGCTCTCTGCAATCTGTGCCACATGCAGGAACTCATCTTCGCTGAAGGCATCTGGGCGGAGCTCGTACATCTGCAGCATTTCTTCATCGGTGGTGAAGTTCTTGATGATGTATGTATAGGTGTATTCCACGCTACGGCTCTTCTGCAGATACTTCTTCTTGATGCTGTTCCAGATAGGCAGGCGGCGGATATAGCGTTCCTGCACATCATCGTTGAAGTTGGCATATCGGGTCAGGATGTTCTTCACCAACGTGCTGTCGGCATCGCCGGCGGCCACCATCGCATCCAATACTGGCTGCCATCCTTCAGGGCGTGAACCGATACGGGCTATCTTCTTCACCTTGTCGCCATTCTCTATGTGAGCAAGCAGCCACTTCAGGGCTGAGTTGGCACGGTTGCGGGAAAGTGGGATGTTAAACTTCAGCGGGCCGTCGGCTGACGCCAGACCATAGATGCCCAAAGAAGTGAGGGTAGCGAGGCTGTCGCTGAGCACTGGAGCTATATCGCTCAACATGTGGTCGAGCTCAGCCTGGTTGTTGCTCATCTTGAGATTGATATCATATTTATTGATAGCAAACTCAAGTCGTGCCACACCCTTTCCTTCTCTTATCTTCGGCTTGATCTCGAAGGTATGCTTCATCCAGTTGAGATGCAGTTGCTTCTTGATTTCCGGACGGAACACATCGGCTATCTTGGTATGGCTGATGGCACGGCATTCGCCGCATCCGTC
>ENA-OZRV01000129-OZRV01000129.1-human-gut-metagenome-genome-assembly--contig:-NODE-129-length-12502-cov-6.526312_pt1 | contig 12502 bp, 5 predicted proteins | sample MGYA00243273_ERZ653953 | MGnify/ENA primary metagenome ERZ653953 (study PRJEB26926, sample SAMN06164449) | human gut metagenome | biome: ENVO:00009003; feature: ENVO:2100002; material: ENVO:00002003...
CATACGAGATGAGCGCTAGTCTCGTGGGCTCGGAGATGTGTATAAGAGACAGCGAGAACGTGGGTTCTGCTCCTGCATCTCGTAGTAATGATCCGTATGAACAGGGTAAAGATAATTATTATGAGGATGGCACTGAGGCTGAGAGTACAATCAACAAAGTGCGTTTCTATTTTTTTAATGGTGATGGTACTCCATATCTGTTGGCTAATGATGATCCAACAAATAATCAGTCTGTTAACTATTTGGAAAAAACTGTTATAACGGATGGCAAGGATCATGACCATACTGCCGAAACAAAAACCCAGGCAGTGCTTGTATTAAACGGTGAGACTAAAGCTATTCCTGCCTCTGTTATTGCAGTGATCAATCCTGGTGGGTTGGATAATACAACCCTGAAGAGTGGTACTATGACCCTTTCTGAACTCCGAACATCAGCAACAGGTTCGAAGTTTTATGATACTACCAATGGCTTTGTCATGTCTAATTCTGTGTATGAGAGTGCGGGACAGGACGTTTGCTCTACACCTGTAGCAAACAACGTTTTTGCTTCATCTGATGCGGCTTTGAAAAAACCTGTAGATATCTATGTAGAGCGAGTTAATGCCAAGGTGAATGCGAAAATTGATGCTGACTATGTTCGTACTAACGAGACTGAGAAAGCATGGAGCAAAAATGCAGAAGGCAAGTATCAGATAAATGTTGGTAACATTGATGTTACTACTTATGCAGAAAATACCAATGCAACTCCAACAACAAAAACATATCCTGTATATGCTGTAGTTCAGGGCTGGCAGGTGGCTGATGCTAATGGTAAGGCAGAGGTTTGCAAGCAGATCAATACTGCATGGTATGCTGGAGAATTAGGTTTCTCTCCTTGGACAACTTCTGATTACCATCGTTGTTTCTGGTCTAAGTCTGTACCTTTCACATCAGGTGCTCAGGGAGGAGTTAATCAGCCAGTTAATCCTAAGTTTGAGAATATTAAGCTGTCTTTATCTGGTGATTTCTCTACTACACCTGTCTATACATTGCCAAATACACCAACAGAGGTGATTGCAAATCCAACAAAAAGTTTGAATACTTTGACAAAACTGATAGTTGCAGCCAAGCTGGTATACAAGGATGATAATGGTGACTATAAGCCAGCGCAAATATGTCAGTATAGAGGTTTGACCTATCTCGGTGAGGAAGCTGTTAAAAAACAGATTGTTGGTGGTTTTGCACGTTACTTCAAAAAGACCACTACTGAAAGTGGCGATGTCTATAAATCAATAGAGGCTTCTGACATTGCTTTCAAGACGGTTGTTCCGGGTTCTCCTGAATCTTCTGAAGTGAAGAATTATGAGGTTGTAGCAACATTGGCTAGCACCGTAGGTGATCTTTATGTCAAGAATGGAGAAACAACATGGACAAAAGCATCTAAGGACGATGTCAATGCTGCCCTTGCAAAGGAGACGGCTCAGGTTCGTTCTACGGATGGTGCTACCTATTATTATACCCCTATCAAGCATCTCGGTGAAGCTGGTAAGTTAGGCGAGTATGGTATCGTGCGTAACCATTCTTATCAGGTAACCATTCGGAACATCAAGGGTTTTGGTACTCCTGTCTATGATCCTAAGAAGGAAATCGACCCAATGATACCAAGCGATGAAAATACTTATCTTGCAGCAAGTGTCAAGGTTCTCTCTTGGCGCGTGGTATCCTCAAAGGTAGATTTGGATCAAACAAAGTAATTTATTCATATTCGATATAATGAAGAAGATTATAAATGATATCAGAAAGAAGGGAAGGCTGATGATGCTCTCTTGCTGCACCATCCTCGGTTTGCTGCTCGCATCCTGTGATTATTGGCACGATAGCTACGAGGGATGTGAGGAACTGCTGAAGACTCATCTGAAGGTGCAGTTCATCTACGATATGAACATGAAGTTTGCCGACGCTTTCCCTCATGAGGTGAAGAACGTCACACTTTATGCTTTCGACCAGCAGGGAAAATTGGCTTATGTCAAAACCGAGGCTGCCGAGAAGATTATCGCCGAAGAGGGGATGAACATCGACGACCTGACTCCTGGTGTCTATGATCTTCTCGTTTGGGCACAGGGCGAAGAGCGTTATGCTGGCTCCTATACTTTTGGGCAGGCAAGCATAGGCTCTTCAGCCTGTGATGTGCTCAAAGCTACGGTGAACCGTGCTGATAAGGGCATCATCGACCACGATTTGACTCCGCTCTTCCATGGACAGTTGGCTAAAGCCAATCTCACTAAGATGGAGAAGGGGGGAACGAGAACCGTCAAGGTTTCGCTTACCAAGAATACCAATCATTTCAAGGTGGTTTTGCAAAACCTGTCGGGAGCAAATCTTAATGCCGATGACTTCATCTTCCAGATTACCGATAACAATGGTAAGATGGATTACGACAACAGTTTGCTGGAGGATGAGATGCTTACCTATCATGCTTGGTCAGCTTACTCCGGTACAGCCGGTGTCAGTTCAGGTACCAGCGAGCAGACTTCTGTGGCATGTGCCATCGCAGAATTGACAACCAACCGATTGGTGAAAGGTCATGATATGCGTCTGCGTGTATATAGCAAAGCTACGGGTGCAAGCATTATCAATATTCCATTGATAGATTATGCCCTGATGGTGAAAGGCAATTATAACAAGAGTATGAGCGATCAGGAATATCTGGATAGACAGGATTCCTACGACCTTGTATTCTTCATCGATGAAAATCACAAATGGCAGTCAGCCTCAGTCATCATCAACTCATGGAGAGTGGTGCTGAGCAAGGCCGATATGTAAAAAGTGCAAGGCTGACATATAATAAGTAGAAGTTAGAAAATAAAAGTTAGGAGTTTTCCTGATTATAATATTGAATCATGATGTATGAGATGAAAGGAATAAGATATGCTGAGGGACTGCTTAGGTTCCTCTTGGCTACTGCTATGGCTTGGCTAGGCTGTATTGCTTTGGTCTCATGCGACCAGGGAGATACAGGGGAAGAGAATACCGATGCCCATATCACGCTTACCCTTTGCCTGAAAGGTACGGATACCGATAACAATACAAGAATAGGGCAGTCGGGGGATAAGCAGCTTGCTTCAAGAGGTGAAGAAGATGAGCCTAAAGATCCGAGAACGGTGATGGAAAACAGTATCGACTTTAGCAGATTCCACGTCGTTTTCTATGATGCAAATCATCGTATGGCTGGAATCCTGCAAAACATGGTACTTGTTCATTTGGACGGTAGTATCTACCAGTTGACAGGCTCTTTGCCTGTGAGCAATAAGGTACTTGTGGGCAATCATTTTGAAGGAAAAATGGTGGTTTATGCCAATTTCGATATGAGTGAGGCTGACTTGCAGAAAGACTACAACCATACGGATATCGCCCAGAAGTGGTTTAATTACGAAGCAAATCCTGAGTATCTGCCCATGTGGGGCGTCCAGAAAGTTGACTTTACACTTGCTGCCGGCAAGCGTCAGGATTTCTCGGATATCGACCTGCTGAGGGCGGTAGCCAAGGTAAAGGTGTATCTGAGCAGTGAAATGAAAAATAATGGATGGAGCATACATAGTATGCAACTCTTCAACTATAATAATAAGGGCTATTGTATGCCTGGTAAATATGCAGAATGCGAACAGACGGCATCGCTCAAGCATGAGGAGTTTGAGCACTTTTTCAATTCCAGACAAACCAGTGGTATCACGATGACAGATGATATTCCTATCTATCTGCCTGAATATCAGAACAATGGTCAGGAAGATGCGAATAAATGTGTCATCAAGTTGAAACTGGCTAGAAATGGAACCGTTGAATCGGATACATCTGGCAAAGAGAAGGAATATACCCTGCGCTTCATTGATTATACAGACAAAGGAACGGAAGGTACAACTACCAATGATATCGTGCGAGACCATTATTATATCTTCGAGGTGTATAAGGGCAGCAATGGTCAGAATCTCGTGAAACTGACGGTGAAAAAGTGGAATGTACGTGAGCACGGTGAAATCGTGATGTAACTTCTATAAATAATAAATAAAGTATTAATAAGAAATTATAAATCAAGCAATTGATTGTTGGCTTTTCAAAACATGGCAAAGATATACTATTATATATGTATTTGGGCAGTATGCTTGCTGGCAGCTTGTTCTGCTGGCGATGAAGCAACTTCCTTTCCCGGTCAGGCTGATGCCGAGAACCGGGTAGGGGTGACGTTGCAGCTGTCTGCCTTATCTTCCCAGACGTCGCAGTCTTCCCGGTCTTCTCTGACCAGGGGTTGGGATACGGATAACGAAGCTTTGCCTGGAGAAATGATGAAAAGCTGGTTTGTGGTGGTGGTACAGAATGGAAAGATAGAGAAGATTATCACTTCCGATTTGAAATCTGGTGTTACTGAGGTGGAGAAAGATCAGGTCTTTGTGGAGCTGAATAAGGGCGAGACAACCTTCTATTCTTTTGCCAATATCAAGCCAGAAGAGATAGGGCTTGATGCCATTACGTCTGTTGGGAAAAACCTGCCTGCTGATTTTGATGAAAAGACTTATCAGATGGATGGCAACTGTCAACACTTCCATCTGTTGATGGCGCCTGAATTTCCGAACGGTTATCCTATGAGTAATAAGCAGATGGTGAATATAACTGATAATCAGCAGGTCATCAATCTGGAGGTTATCCGTATGGTGGCTAAGGTACAGCTTTCAATTACCAATGCCACCGATCATGACATTGTCTTGAAGAGCATCACCCTCTCGGATGTCACCCTGAACGGTAATCGAAATATCAAGCTTTTACCAAATGTGGATTCGAATAATCAATTGCAAGTGAATCTGGCAAATTCGGCAAAGAAAGGAACCATCAAGCTGACGGCTGCCGAAAACAATGGTATAACCATAGAGGAAAGAGCTAAGCAAACGGCTTGTTTCTATATGAACGAGAGTTTGGTAGATAAGGAAGATGGTGGCAACCGGTATTTTATCCTTTCGCTTACTACGGTAGATGCGGTTACGGGCACTACCAGTAACCAACGTTATGCCATGCTATCATGGAATGAAATCCGGCGCAATGATTATCTGAAGATTCCTATCAAGCTGGAGGATTATCAGATTAAATGGAAGGTGGAGGCATTCTCGCCAATCGGTGTGTTGCCGAAGGTAACGGATGATGGCAAAAACCTTTCGCTTGACTTCGGTTATTATGGAGAGTTTCATATCAAGCCCGAGGTCATCAAGTTGAGCCGTACTGGTTCTCAGACCCTGTCAGTGAGTGAATGGCAGATGGGAACGGATGCAACAGGTTCTGATGGCTGGAAGCTGCAGGAGCAGTATCCGCAGGGAGCTGATGGCGTAAACATCTTCGATAGCTCGCCAGCTTGGGTTCCATCCGCTTACCGCCTGGAAGGAGAAATGGGCAACCGCACGGGTTCTGCCATTTATACAATGAAGATTCTGGTCAGGCAGAAGAATGGCTTGGGATTGAATCCTATCATCTCCCGCAAGGTTCGCTTTACAATGAATCAATTAGACTTGACCCGGGCAGGAAAGAATACTGAAAAAATAGTATTAAACACAAAGACTTTTAGCAATGAAGGCATTTAAGTTTTACATATTTCGCATCAGTCTGGCTGCAATCTTCGGGTTACTGCCTATGACTATGTTGGCTGGTGACAAGCTGACCCATTACGAAGGTATTGCCAACAAGAAAGGCGATTATAATTGGAATGGTACACAGAAATGTCACGAATACACTTATTATTATTATGTTACCAAGGGGCAGAAAAGACTGGAGCTTACACTCCCTTTTGCCAAAGGTATCTCTGACTTGGAACCAAGAGGTTACTATCGTTGGTATGATTGGAAGACTGATCGCGCATCTAAGCGCCTGACTAAGGAGGGCTCTCGACTCTATCCCTTTGATGATGGAACAGGACTTTATGCTGTTTGCCTTCAAGAACAAAAACTATCTCAGGGTTTGGTGGGTGTAACCTATTCTGCACCTTCGGGGACTGATTATGATTCTTGGGAGGCTGACACCATAGCCTGTGATGTGAGTAGATACCGTGATGGTATCACGAAGGATGGAACAGATTTCCGCCACGAACCAACCCTTTCTATTCGATATAAGTTTGTTATCCGGAAGGCATCATGGATAGCCGACCAGCTTAGAAGTGCTGTTGTTGATTCCCGTACGGGTACACGTACTTTTGAGGATAATCAGGATATAACTATTGGTATTAACAGTACTGACAATGGGAAAAGCGAGGCCAACCTTCGCTTGAACTACAACAATGTAAACCGATATTATTTCTATCCGCTAACCACTGATGCTTTCAACAAGAAACATATTTATTATCAGTCGGGTAAACAGGCTGAGAACAAGTTTGAAGAGAGTGATTTCAGTGATACACCTATTCGGGCTACTTATGTAAAGTGGAGGGTCTATGATGAGACGAATACTTATTATTGTGATATTGATGCCGAAAGTCAGTCGCGATTTGAAAAAATCAGTCCCTCTACGTTAAATGATAGGGATTGGACTCATATACCTACACGTCAGACGGTAAGACCGGGTTCTTCTCAGCTGCTTCCTAAATTTAAGACGATGAGCCGCTTCAATGTGGTTGCTTATCTGGGAGCAAGTAGCTGGCGGGGTAAACAGTGGTGCCCTGTGGCAAACTTCAGCTGTCGTTTTGCTGAGGAATATCCGATGCTTTTTGATGATTTGAATAATGGTGCCCCTACTCGTACCCTCTCTTACATAGAAGATCATTATGTAAAAGTTACCGAGCCGATTTCGTTTGATAATCTGTCGGATGGAATGACATACGATGCGCCAACCAAAGAAAACAATGTAGCTCCTAATCCAAGTAAATGGGAATTGCGCCATTATGGTTTCGTTTATAAGAAATTGGCAGATTATTCAAAAACTGCCGGTGGGTGGTGGTATGATAATTATACCAATGCACCGGTTCATGGTGAATATGGAGTTTACAAGACTGCTGGTGTAAGCGGTATCTCCACTTCAAACGAAGGATATGAGTGGTGGTATGGTGACAACATGAATCTCTATGACAGAACCTATGGATTGACTACCGGTAAACAGGCGGGCTATTTTCTTTATGTGGATGCCTCGGATGAGAGCCGAGAGATTGCCAGTGCCGAGTTTACTGCCAATCTGTGTAGTGGTACAACCTTTATCGTGAGTGCGGCAATAGCAGACCTGACGCGTAGTGGGCAAATTGCTCCACAGGTTATGTTCAAGCTTTATGGTGACAATGGCGACCGAGTGGCAAGGCAGGAAAACTTAATCCATTCTTTTGCCAGTTGCGACATGAAGACGGTGGTGAATAATTATCAGTACGGCAAGTGGTATCAGGTTTATGCCAAGGTTACCTTGCGGGATAGTGAGAATCTGCGTAAGTTTCATAAATTCCTCGTCACGGTGGATAACTATTGTACTTCTACAGAAGGTGCCGACTATGCCGTTGATGATATCCGCTTTTATCAGAAGCGTGCTATTGTTGATGTCATCCAGAATCAGCCTGTATGCGATGATGTAGCATCGGCTGCTTCCGTGAAGTTGAAATTGCGTGCGGTATATGAAAGCTTGCAATCTCGCGCCTATGTAAATCCTGCAGGAAAGAGTAAGGTTTACTATCGCTTCGTGGATGAAAAGGGTGAACCGGTTGACCTTGACTATGGTAATGGTGGAAAGAAATATGGAGAATGTGATTTCCATTATTATCAGAAAGACTTGCAGGCTGGTGAAACTGAGATAGTGAATGGTGAAACCTATTATATACTGGTAGATAAGGCTTTCAAATTACCGTTAGGTAAGAAACTCTATGTGTCTCTAAACTTTGACAAGCCTGATGATGCCAGCATGTGGGGAAACCGAAACGTGGTGTGCTCCAGCTACAGTGAATTGTTTGAAATGATGAAGCAGACGGTGATGATTCGTGATGCCGAGAGTAAGGTGATTGCTGATTATCGAGTAAGCTGCGAACGGACGAATGCGGATGTCACCATGAATGCAGACCTGCATACCACCGACCCATACGTAGGTGGAGGTATCACCATTACTGGTGTGAAATATGATTGGTTCATCGGTAGTAAGGAGGAGTTCAATAAGACTCATCTCTTGGAGGCTCTCCATGCTTTCCGTGATAAGAATAGTACAGGTACTACTCTTAGAGATGTGCAGAAGTCGGGAATCAGTACAGATTATCAGACAGAAATCAAGACGTATATCGACAATGGTAAATTGATTCTGGCTGCAACCTCTCAGCTGAAGAAGACTTTCGAGTTTGGTACGCATACACTCTGTTTGTTGCCTATCACCAAGAAGGGAAATATCATCACCATCAACAATGTGGATTACCAGATTTGTCCTGATCCTATCGAATATAAATTCCGGGTGCTGAAGGATGGACCTCGTATCAATCTTGGTTTCGTTGATGGAAAATATCCTAACGACCAGCGCATTGTGCGCATCGGATTGCCGCAACTCAAGGACATGCTGCAGAATACGAAGTTCCTGCAGATACCAATCAGCAGTACCGAACCTTTGAGTAATTCTTCGGGTTCTGTTTCTTTTGAGTTTAATACGGATGATCGTGTTAAAGTGCTGATGGATGGCACCAACGACCCTATGTGGAAGAACAATGCCGCTGTATTGGGAAAGAAAGACATCTTCACGATTACGGTTAACAGTTTGAAGCATCTCAACAAGGAGACGGAACAGCGTACGCTTGACCTGAAGGTCTGCGATGATTATGCCAAATACTTGCACGAAGGCTATTGGTATGACCTCTCGTTCAGCTTTATGCAGAAAAATGGCTCAACTAACACCGAGGTTACGAGCTGTCCGGGTACTACCTTCTTCCGCATCTATGTGGTGCCGGAGTTTGCTACCTGGGCTCCTGCAGCCGATGGCGGTATGAATAACAACTGGAATAACGACCTCAACTGGCGCCGTTCTACCAAAACAGAGCTTTACAAGTCGGCTGCCGATACCTATCCTGTATATGGAAAAACAGCAGGCTATGAGGAATTGAAGACTCAGCAGGCATTCGTGCCTATGAAGTTTACCAAGGTAACGATACTTACACCTTATTATAATAATGGGTATTATCCGCTCCTGGGTTATCTGCAAAAGGGTAGTGATGGTATTCTCAACAAACTGAACAATGGTGCATCCACCGCCACCGACTACATCCAGTATGATATGATGGTGGATGACGGAAGCAAGTTGGGCTATGGCGCAACCACTCCGGGGTGCAACTATTCTTGCGTGAAATTCTATGGAAATACCTGCGACCAGATCTATTTCAAGCCGGGAGCAGAGGTCCGTAACCAGCACTATCTGGTGTACAACAAGGCATGGATAGAGCAGGAGCTGAGTTACAACCGCTGGTATCTCTTCGGTTCGCCATTGAAGAATGTGGTGGCAGGTGATATGTATGTGCCTGTGAAGACGGGACGCCAGGAGACGGAAGCCTTCCAGCCTATCACCTTTGATGCGACTGTTAACAATCGCACCAAGATGCCGTTCTACCAGCGTTCCTGGGATAGAAGCGATACCAGAGAATACAGCACTGATGGCAACTATGATGCCTACGACTATAGTTCGCTTCCAGTGAGCGTGCCAAGTACGATAGGTTGGAATACCCAAAATTGGAGTCATGTTTATAATGCGGCTTCGATGGTCTATTCGCCAAAGGTCAATGCCGATGGTTCCTATGCTTCCTTAACCGGCTTTGCTGTGAAGGTGGGTGATAAATATACGCCTGCCGGCATTTCGGGAAAGGCATTGGTAAGATTGCCAAAGGACGATAAGGCATACGATTATTACGACCCGTCAACGGGTAACTTGGGGGGATTGAAGCATGACATCGTTAGGACAGATGATGGCAAGGGCAACCTCATCATTGCTTCGGTAGAACCTTCGAGCAAGGAAGGGGCCATTGGAGCTGTAGATGTAACTCTGGCTGCAAATACCCATCAGGGAGCAGGTGATGGAAATTATTATTATCTCACCTACAACCCGTATATGGCAACGCTGGATATGAAACGCTTCTTTGCCAATGCCAAAAACAAGGCGGCTCTTGGAGAAGACAATGTATCTTACTGGGTTGTGAATGACAATGAGGCCAATGGATTCAATACAATTACATTGAATGGTGAGACGGATGGAAGAATAGCGCCTATGCAGGCTTTCTTCATCAAGTCGGAAACCGCTCAGCCTACCATCCACTTTGATACAAACATGACGGTGGATAAGGATGTGACCAAGGGTGTTGATATTGCGGGTGAGGAGCAGAATAGCAGAATCAGATTGCAGGTAGGCAAGGGGACTGCGAGCTCTTCGTATCTGATATTGAATGCTGATGCGTCGCAAGAGTTCGATGGCAGGGAGGATACCGAATTGCTCGGAGATGACTTGTTGTCGGATGCACCTGCTGTTTATACGGTGGCTTCATCGCAGGCTGTCATGGTAAACTCGCTGCCGGAAATCTACTATGTTCCGCTGGGTGTTGTGGCGAAGAAGTCTGAACTGGTGAGCTTAAATGTTCAAGGAGCAGGTCGCCTCTCTTCTCCTCTCTATCTCTATGATGCTGCCACTCGGAAGTATCAGGAGATAAAAGATGGCGAGGAAGTGAAGGTGCAGGCGAACGAGCACGGCAGATACTTCCTTACCCAGACGTGCGGTACAACAGGTGTTGAAAATGCTGAGGTGGGCGAGAGTGACGTGAAGATCTATTCTCCATCCCGGGGATTGATCGTCGTATCCAAGGTGAGTGCTCCTCTATTAAATAAGGTGGAGGTTTATACCCTTGATGGAAGACTGGTGGCATCGAGAAAGGCTGAAGGTGCAGCATCTGTCAGCATTCCTGTAGTCTCCACGGCTTCTCCTCAGGAAGTATATATTATTAAGGTATCTATGCAGGATACCCAAGCTACAATAACCAGAAAGCTTTCTCTCCGTTGAGAGAAAGCTTTCTGGTGTTAAACTGAGAAAAAAGAAAAATTCCATCGTTCGGTTGCTACTTCTTAAGGATAAAGACAGATGGTGGTGTGTGTCATTCCGTAAAAATCAGCGTCAAATGATATAAAATTGCCTATTTACTCATTGGTACCTTTACTTTTCCTGGCAAAAAACTTGGAAGTTATTGCTTAATTCCCTATCTTTGCAAGCAAGAATTAGTAAAGGCGTCTTTCTCTTTTTCTAAGGATAAAGGCTCTTTCTAGGAACGAACTAACAATTATTTAATTAATAACATAAACCGATACAATTATGAAGAAATCCATCATTTTCGCATTGCTGCTCTCTCTGTTGAGCGTACAGCAAATCCATGCACAGAAGTGGCTCAAGAAATTGGGCAAAGTGGCAGAAAACGTGCTTGCTAATGACCAGAAGACTACCAGCAAGGCGTCTGGCTCTATCCCTGGGTGTACTGTAAAATATACCAGTTGCGTAGCTAATGGCAACGATGTCCATATCAACTTCGTGATAACCAATACCACTTCCAGTGAACTCAAAATGTACTTCAATGCATTTGATGACGGTTCTTGTGCTTTTGATAGCAAGAATGTCAAACATCAGATGCACTTCTATTTGGGTGGTGATAAGTTAGGTCACTATTCTGATAAGATGCTTCCTCCTAATGTTCCTGTCAAGGGTATTATGGTGATAGAGGATGTAGATCGCACCATTAAGCAGATTAATTCTACTCTTGTCAAGGGTAAGGCTAATGATGTGGAGTTTGCTATTAAGTTGCCTACCCAGGTAGTGGCAGATGTCAAGAATACCAATTCCGATTTGGTAACCTGCTCATTGCCTGAGTTGCAGTTCAACTTCTTGAAGTGTGTTCGTCAGGGCAGGAATGTGGTGATCACTGCAACATTCAAGAATATCGGTAGCAAGGAATATGAGATTTCTGCTTATGGCAATACTCCTACTATATATGATGATGGTGGCGATGCTTACGAGTGTGATCCGGAAACAACCCTCTTGGGCAAGAATCGCTGGTTAGGCTATAATTTCTATACCTTGCTCGCAGGTATCCCGATGAAGGCTACGTTTGTCATCAAGAATGTCAGCACCAGTGCCACCGAGTTTAGCGTTGTCAAGATTCCATTCAAGTACAATTCTAATGGCGAGACCTATCAGTATATAGAGTTCCGCAATCTGCCTATCTCAGCGCAGTAAGTAGCAATCTTAATAAGTTGATATAAAAAGAAAAATCCCATCGTTCTTGCGAGCGATGGGATTTTTAATTCTGTTAAGCAATGTGTCTGCTTCCGCTGATTACTTACGAAGACCGAGGGCCTTGATGATAGCACGATAGCGATTGATGTCGCGATCATACAAGTAATCGAGCAATGCACGACGCTTTCCTACAAGCTGTGTCAACGCACGTGTTGTAGTATAATCTTTACGGTTCTTCTTAACATGTTCCGTCAAATGAGCAATACGGTATGAGAACAATGCTATCTGGCTC
>ENA-OZRV01000139-OZRV01000139.1-human-gut-metagenome-genome-assembly--contig:-NODE-139-length-12088-cov-11.489238_pt1 | contig 12088 bp, 9 predicted proteins | sample MGYA00243273_ERZ653953 | MGnify/ENA primary metagenome ERZ653953 (study PRJEB26926, sample SAMN06164449) | human gut metagenome | biome: ENVO:00009003; feature: ENVO:2100002; material: ENVO:00002003...
AAGCTTAGCTCTGTTCTCGTTTGCACTTTCTTTGCATCGTGATTCAAGAAAGGCTGCACTCGACAAAACGCACCCCCACCAAGTCAACATTCAACACTCAACATTCAACATTTATATTAACCCTTTAATATTTTAAGATCATGGAACAGAAAGGAACATTGAAGTATCGTAAGTTGCAGCGTACCCCACAGAGCGGCGAGAACGCTGGTAAGAAAAAGTGGTATGCCACTGCGGTAACCGACCGCGAGGTGGATTTCGAGGGATTCGTATCCCACATCTCCGACCACGGTTCACCTTACTCCCGAGGTACTATCCACGGTGTGCTGATGGATGCACTCGACCATCTGCAGGAGTTGATTCTCGACGGCAAGAGTGTGCGTCTCTCTGATCTCGGCCTGTTCTCCATCGGTATGACTTCGAAGGCGGAGGATACCAAGGAGAAGGTAACGGCTGCCAGCGTAGAGGGTGTACACCTGATTGTGAGAAACACAAAAAGCTGGAGCAACTCGGAACTGCGCAAGAAGTGCAAGATTCAGGAGTACGGCGGCTATACCGGCACCGACGAGGGTGGCACCTCTGGTGGTACCTCTGGCGGCACTGAACAAGGCGGCACCAGCCAGGGCGGCGGCACTGAACAGGGCGGCGGCACTGAACAGGGCGGCAGCGGAACTACCGGCGGCGGCTCTCAGGATAACGGCGACGGGCTTGAATAAAGCCCTCGCCTGAGGCCACCCCCCACCAAGTCAACATTCAACATTCAACACTCAACATTCAACATTAAAGATTATGAAAGCAAGTACCTGGAAAACAATTTTGCAGATTGCAATCTCCTTCCTTACAGCCATCGCTACCACACTCGGTGTAACAAGCTGCAGCGGAATTTAAAGGTAAAAAAGTAAAAAGGTAAAAAGGTAAAAAAAGCCCCGATGCATCGATGCATCGGGGCTTTTGCTTTTATCTGCTTTTTCTTCGTTTATCGGATATCTCTTCCTTCCTGGCTGTATCCTTCGAGCATCTTCGGGCTGCTGATAGGCTTGCGCGAACAGTAGTCGAAACCTACCTTCTTGTAGCCCTGGCTGGAACGCCAGCGGATGGTAAGCTTCACTGTCTTGCCTTCGGTATCAGGCACGACTCCGTTCAGATTGAACGCTACGAGGGCATCGCGCCAGTAGTTCTGAGGGTCGCCATTAACATTGTGACGGAGCTCTACCTCGTAAGGATTATCTGGATTCACATCCGTAACGAGGTTGATGTAATGCACCTTCTGACCGCCCCAGAGAGCACGGAAACGGAGGGTGAGATAGCCATCTTCTGCCACCGTTACCCAGTCGCGAACGATGTCGACCATGTCGTTGCCATACTTCTTGCTGTTCTCGGTATCAGAACCGAGCGATGGGACTGGCTTCTTGGTCAGGATGCTGTCTATCCAGTTGACGTGAATCACCTGGTTATACTTCTCGCTCTTCTCCGAGGTCTGCGTGTAGTTGACCAGGGCGCGAACCTCCTTACCGTCAAAGATGGTAGGTTTCAGGTTCTTGGCGAGCAGCGTGGTGTTGTCGTCGAGCTGCAGATAGCAGGCATCGCCACTCTTCTTCACGGTTACCAGTGCGTTAGGGAAAACGCGGTCCCAGTCGGTATCGTTATCGTTATCGCACGACTGGAATGTGAGGGCCGACAGGAGCATCATCGCTGCCAGCCCGATCTTCTTGAAATCAATTTTTCTCATATATAATGTTCCTTTCTTTTTATTGTTTCACTTTCTGATAATAAAATAAGAAAGGAACAGAAATCTTGCTTCTGATTTAGAAAAAGATTGTTAAAAGCTCAGTTAAAAATAATACGTGCAGCCGATGGTGGCAGCGCGGTTGCCGAAGTGCTGGCTCGCCATATCGTGGAAGCGGCCTTCGAGCGTCCAGTGCTTGCCCAGATTCTTGTATACCCCTACCTCGGCATAGAGATTAGCCGGGGTGTAGGCATCGCTGCGGCGACGGGTACACCAGATGAGATTGCCCGTAAAGCGCCAGCCGTCGGCCATTGTGAGCTGCGGTGCCAACTTGAATACGGCAAAATGATTATACTCCGCATTGCGCTGCTGAGCCTCCTCTGAAGGGGTTTCGCTGCGCTGCCAGAAGTAGTTGACACCGGCTGTGAGGCGAAGGATGCCCTTGTGCCAGAAGGCGGTGGAGCCGATGCCGAGCGTATTGTCGTGAGTGGCACTGAACAGGTGCTGGTGGATGTTCTTCACCGAGGTGCTGAGCACGAAGGCAGGGCGGCTGTAGGTATGCTTGAGCTCTACCACATTCGCCATGCTGTTGACGATATCGGCACTGTATACCGGTTGCCAGGCACCCTCCATATCGCCCGCGGTTACGAAATCGCCAAACTCGGGATTGAAGATGCGGCGGCAGTAGGTGGCCTGCAGGGTATGACCCGGCGTGAAGCGGTAATAGGCGCTCGCCGAGTAGATATGGTTGCGCGTGGTATGCTTCCAGTGCTCTTCCGGCGCAATCTGCTTAGGACGGAAGTTGATGATGCGGAAGCGGTCGCCTGCCATGAATCCCCACTTGCCGATGTTGTAATCCAGCTGGGCGTAGAAATCCTGATAGTTGGAATGGTTGGTGTAACCGGCGACGCAGTTCTTCTCGATGGAGAGTCCGCCCTCGAAACCAGCCGTAATCCAGAGATTGGAGGTGATGACCGGAGTGGCGTATTCTATCACCATGAAGGGGTAGGTAGAGTGGTTCTGATAAGGTGCGGTCTGGGTTTCTTCCTGTGTGCGTCCGTTGTCGCTGATATGCTCGGCACCGAGGGTAAAGAGGATGCTGGAGCCGTTGTCGGCGAGCGTGCGGGTATAGTCGGCCTGCAGATGATAGGCACGCACGTAATCGGCCGGGGTATGGGTGAAATGGTTGCGGGTGTAGGTCTGCATTGCATCTATTTCGAGCACATCCTTTGCGGTAGGTGTCCAGAGCAGATTGAGTTTGGCGCCCTCGTGGGAGTAGTGGTTCACGGTGGTGCTTGAGATGCCCTGGTAGGCGTCCTTATCGCTGCTGGAGGTGCGCTGGAAGTTGCCTTCCACATGACTGAGCACACGGAGTTTATCCTGCTGGCTGATGACGCTGACGATGCCTTTTGCGCCGCCGTAGGTATCACCGAAGAGTCCCCATCTGCCGGTAGTTCCGTTCTCCTTCTTGCGCAGTGTGATGTCGATGACTTTCTTCAGACTGCTGCATCCCTGCATCACTTCGGCGTTCTGGCACACCTTGATGGTTTCTATCTCCCGAGCCTTGAAATGGTGGAGGAAGGTGGCGTAATCGAGTCCGTATTCCTGGTTGTCGATACGGATGACGAACTTGCCGTAGAGGTTGGCGAATGGATCTCCGCCGATGATGTTGTTGCCGTCGAGTGAGATGACTTCGGGGCACATCATGAGCACATCGAGGAGTGATTCTTCGCCTGTGAGTTCCATTTCTGGAATATGCATGATGTATCTGTCGCCGATATGTTCTATCGGGGCGGCCTGTGTCTGGTAAGTAGTGCTGGCCATCGCGAGTGCGATGATGAGCAGGCTTTTCTTCGTACTGTTGTTTATCTTCATTTTTTTCTAATTTATATTATTGGTAAAAAGGATTGCTTCGTGCCAAATTTACTTGCAAAGATAAGGCAAAAATCGGGGAATAACGAAAAAATGGATGAGTTTTTTTCCGTTCAATGCGTAAAAAGGGGTGTCATTGCGTAAAAAAGTGGAGAACAGGGCAAAAAAAGAGGGCGTAAAACTTGCGTGGTATTAAAAAAACATTATCTTTGCAAAAGAACAAAGAATTTTCTAAGAACTATACATATTATATAATAACCCTTAAAAAAGATAAGAACTTATGAAGCGACTATTACACATTCAATTTCTATTGGTATTGTTGCTGGCGCTGGGATACTCTCCTCTGCAAGCCAAGCGAATCACACAGTGGCAGGCTCAGCAACAGGCCTACAGCTTCTGGGGAAAACAGATGCCGCAGAAGGCGAAGGCGAAAAGCCGCACGGCTACTACTGCATCGCCATCGGATGCTTACTATGTATTTAACAACGATGCCGGCGGATTCGTCATTATCGCTGGTGATGATGCCGTAACGCCAGTATTGGGCTATACCTCAACGGGATCATTTGATGCAGAAAATCTGCCTGATGGACTGAAGGATCTGCTGAAGAGCTATGAGCGGCAGATTGCGGCGCTGGGCGACAGCTATCAGGCAAACCAGACTGCCACAAGAGCAGCATTTACAGGCGAAAAACTGCTCAAAACCGCAGAATGGAACCAGATGGCTCCATTCAACAAGTATACGCCAAACAACTATGTAACAGGCTGTGTAGCAACGGCTGGAGCCATTGTAATGAAGCACCACGGCTATCCTGCCAAGGGCACCGGAAGCCATTCCTATACTTGGAACGGCAAGACTATCTCTGCTGATTTTGAGCACAACTATGACTGGGCAAGCATGCCTGCCTGCCAAATATGACGGCACCAACGATGCCGCTTTCGACGGCGTGGCAAGACTGATGGCAGACCTCGGTGTGGCTGTGGAGATGCAGTATGCTAAGAACGGAAGCGGTGCGTATATCGGTGATATGATATCTGCCCTGCAGAAGTATTTCGGCTACAGCAAGCTTACGTATCTGGCGTCAATAGATGATATGGAGGCTGAGGCATGGAATGCGAAACTGCGTGGCGAGATTGATGCCAACCGTCCGATTCTCTATTCCGCTTCCGATGCTTCGGCTGGCGGCCATTCCTTCATCATCGACGGATACAAGGACGAAAGCTTCAGCGTAAACTGGGGCTGGGGCGGCTATTGTAATGGCTTCTACCAGATAGGAGCCCTGAATCCTGAAAGCGCAGGAAAGCCAACGGGCGATAAGTATAATGTAGGTCAATCGGCAGTATTCGGCATGGAACCTTCTGATGGCACGGAGAAAGTATCTGGCATGGGATTCATGACAAATGTAGGTCGGTTTCATATACTGAATATGAATATCACCGATGTGAAGAAGGGGCAGAAGGTTGGCATCTTCTGTGCGCCAATCGGTAATACGGGAGACCAACCGTATACCGGAGAAGTAGCCGTAGCGCTGATGAATGCGAAGGGCGAGAAACGGGAAATCGTAACATCCAGACCTCTGACTGTTGTTAATCTTGCCGCTGGCGGGTATTATTCGTCTCCGTCTTTCAATTTTGTGAGTACAGTGGATGCAGAACCGGGTGATTATCTGGCTATTGTGGCAAAGGAAAAAGGCTCTTCGGAATATATAGAGTTGTATGATTCGAACTTCGAGAGATTGCGTCTGCCGGCAACCGGATATAAGCCTCTTACGTTTGAGGTAAGTACGAAAATGGGCGACGGGGCTACATTCCAGCTAGCAGGCACGGGATATAATTCTTCCTACAATTTCTATAATGGCAAGCCGGTTATCGGTGCCTGGTACTATTATTATCTGACGGTAGATGAGGGCATCTCACAGTATTTCGTAGAATTGAACGGAAAGCTGATGGATGATGTTAAACTGGGTACTACAGTCTATCCGAATTCTTTCAGAGGAATAGAACCGGTTTATGATCTCGTGGTGACCACTTATCGCAACTATCAGGAGAAGGAGTTGGTTATCAACCTGGAGAAGGCGGGACAGCTGAAGCAAACACTTGCCAAGGAAAACCCTGACTATCTTGTTTACAGAAATATCAAGGTGAACGGCGAGATAGACAAGCGCGACTTTGATGAGCTGGCGAGCCATTATTTCAAGAGCATCGACCTGAGCGGTGCCAAGGTGGTGGCTTATGAGGACAGCAAGGCTGATATGGTTCCTAAATATGCATTCGAAGGCAATGCCACTCTGGAGCATTTCAAGATGCCAGCCGGTGTCAGGGAGTTGGGTTTCAACGCCTTCAGGTCTACCAAGCTGAAGGAGATTGATTTGCCGGAGACGATAACGGAATTCGGCCGCAACACATTCTTTGCCTGCTTTGAATTGAAGGATGTATATATGCGTCATAAAGAGGCACCTTACTGGATAAGCTGGTGTGTATTTGCTAGCAAGAGCAGTAAGTTGTATCGCACGCTGCATCTCTATCCGGGCAGCAAGGCGAAGTATGATGCTCATCAGTATACCAAGAACTGGATTAAATACTTTGATAATGTGGTAGAGGATCTGGAGCCTACCGGCATCCATTCTGTAACATTGGATAAGAAGCCAGGCAATGCTGCCATTTACGACCTGAACGGCCGCCGCATAACTGAGGCTATGAAGAAGGGCGTATACATCAAGAATGGCAAGAAAATCAGCGCGAAGTAATGTTGAGTGTTGAGTGTTGAATGTTGAATGTTGAGTGTTGAATATTACAATTAAAAGATAGGAATCCCCTGGTGCTTTCTGTGGCATCAGGGGATTTTTTTTCGCTTAATACGTAAAAAGAGGGGGCAATACATAAAAAATGAGGGTAGGGACGAAAAAAAGTGCGAAAAAACTTGTTTGGTACGAATATTTTTCTTATATTTGCAGCAGAACAAAGTATTTAAAAAACTACAGAAGCCCGATATTCAGGCTGGGCTTATTCAGGTGGATTTATACAAGTGAACTTATATCAGGATATATATTAGGATATATAGAGAATATTTAGTAAATTATTAAACAACAAGAACTAATGAAACGAAAATTACACTTTAAAAACATATTGGCATTGTTGCTGCTGCTGGTATATTCTCCTTCGGAGGCTAAGCGGATAACTCAATGGCAGGCACAGCAGCAGGCTTATAGCTTCTGGGGAAAACAGATGCCGCAGAAAGCTAGAGCCAAGAGCAGAACGGCTAATACCGCATCGCGCTCTGATGCTTATTATGTTTTCAACAATGACGCAGGCGGATTCGTCATTATAGCAGGTGACGACGCAGTAGCGCCAGTTTTGGGGTATACCTCAACAGGAACATTTGATGCAGGAAATCTGCCCGACGGATTGAAGGACCTGCTCAAGAGTTATGAACGGCAGATAGCAGCGCTGGCTAACAGCAATCAGGCGAACCAGACTGCCACAAGAACCGGTTTCAGCGGCGAAAAGCTGCTCAATACCGCGAAATGGAACCAGATGGCTCCATTCAACAAGTACACGCCAAACAAATATCCGGTTGGCTGTGCGGCTACGGCTGGTGCCATCGTGATGCAGTATCACGGTTATCCTGCCAAGGGCACCGGAAGCCATTCCTATAAATGGGACGGCAAGACCCTGACTGCCCAATTCGAGCACGAATATGATTGGGCAAACATGCCTGCGCGATATGACGGAACCAACGCTGCTGACTTCGACGGCGTGGCAAGGCTCATGTCAGACCTCGGTGTGGCTGTGGATATGCAGTATACTGAAGACGGTAGCGGTTCGTATATAAGCGATCTGGTGGCCGCCATGCAGAAGTATTTCGGCTACAGCAAGATTTCGCATCAGATGTCAATAGAAGCTGGGAGCGCAGAGGAATGGAACGAAAAGTTGCGCGGAGAGATTGATGCCAACCGTCCTGTGCTCTATGCTGCATTCGACTCTATTGGCGGCGGTCATGCCTTCGTGATAGATGGTTATAAGGACGATAGCTTCAGCGTAGACTGGGGCTGGGGCGGTCTTTGCAACGGGTTCTACCATATAGGAGCCCTCAATCCGCAAAACGAAGAAGGAAAGCCAGTTGCCAGTCGGTATAACGTTGGCCAGATGGCAGTATTCGGCATGGAGCCATCTGACGGAAAGGAAAAAATCTCTGATATGAGATTCACGAAGATGACTGACTATCTTCAGGAAATGAATATGAATGTTACTGATGTGAAGAAGGGACAGAAATGTATCGTCTTTTCAGTACCAATCAAAAATGAAGGAAAACAGAACTTTGACGGAGAACTTGCCATGGCTCTGATGAATGCTAAGGGCGAGATTCGGGAGATTATATCATCCAGCACCAAGACGATTAAAGATTTTGGACGGGGCTACATCTATCCTAAATTGGTCTTTACGGTTCTGAGTACTGTAGATGCAGAACCGGGTGATTATCTGGCTGTTGTGGCTAAGAGAAATGGCTCGGAGGAGTATATGGAACTGTATGGTCAGGACTTTGAGAGACTGCGTCTGCCGGCAACCGGATACGAACCTCGCACATTTGAGGTGAGAACCAAAATAGGAGAAGGTGTAACATTCGAGGAAGCAGGAAGCCAGTATAATCCTTCCCGCAATTTCTATAATGGCAAACCTGTCATCGGCTCCACTTATTACTATTATCTGACGGTGGATGAAGGCGTATCAAAGTGTTATGCACTGGTGGATGGTAAATTGGCTGAAAACATCGTGTTTGGTGCTGGAAGCGTGAACAGCGTAAGAGGTCTTGAACCGGTTTATGAACTCGAGGTAAGGACTTACCGCAACCTGGAGTCTACCGGCATCCATTCTGTAACATCGGATCAGGAGCTAGACAATGCTGCCATTTATGACCTGAGCGGCCGCCGCATTACGGGGGCTATGAAGAAGGGTATATACATCAAGAATGGCAAGAAATTCTGCGTGAGATAGTGATTAGTGATTAATGATTAGTGATTAATGATTATTACGATTACTGATTATATAAAAATCCCCTGGTGACTTTGTGGCATCAGGGGATTTTTTTCTCGTTACGAAAAGAGGAGGGTGATGAGCGGGATGGTGATGATGCTGCCAACCGTGGTGATGAACGTCATCTCGGTGATGAGCGAAGGATTGCGGCCGTATTTCAGACAGAACATCGTGCCGAAACTCGCTACGGGCATCGCAATGACAACCGTATTGATGTCGTTGACCTGATCGCTTACACCACATACCTTGAACAGGAAATAAATGCTCAGAGGTACTACCACAAGACGCAAGAACGAGGAGAGGTATACCTTAGGACTGCCGATAATCTCCTTCACCGGCAACTTAGCCATCGAGGAACCAATAATCATCAGGGCTGCAGGAACCGTAATGTTGCCCACCATCGTTACCGGACGCGCAATGATATCAGGCGTATGAACCCCGAAAGCTACCAGGAGGGCGGCAACGAAGGCACCAAGAAGAGCCGGAGAAAACAGCACCTTAGGATTGAACTGCTTGATGCTGTACTCGCCCTTGATGAGCATGACACCTGCCGTAAAAATAAAAAAGGTGTTCGGCATGTTGAGCAAGGCGGCATAAAAAATGGCCTTCGGACCGAATATGCTCGAAACGATAGGGTAGCCGATGAAACCTACGTTGGCAAACATCAGCGCAAAACCTATCATGCCCTGGTCATCATGATTGCGCGTGATGAGACGCGGTACCCAGAAACCGAATACCAGCAAAAGGATGTAGGTAAGGAAACCTACGCCTAGAAGGGGAAGGATGAGCGTGCGGTCGGGCAGCTCATCGCCCATTACTGACGAGAGCACCAGCAGAGGACAGGTGATATCTACCACCATGCTGGATAACTTCTTGTCAAACTTGTCGCCCATATATCCCAACTTGCAGGCGACGTAACCTAAAATCACGATGATGAAAAGTATCACCATCACTTCCAAATTCTCCATTTATCCTGAAAATCTATACCTTATATATATATGTATGCCGGAATCCCGATTTTCTCTCGGAATTTCCGGCAAAAATGGGTTAATCGATAAATCGCCTGGTAATATCCCCGTAGTTCTCGATGCGGCGGTCGCGGAGGAATGGCCACCAGCGGCGCACATTCTCGCTGTGCTTCAGGTCGATATCTACCACCAGGCTCTCTTCTTCCTGATCGCTGGCACGGTAGTAGAGCTCGCCCTGAGGACCGGCTACGAAACTGCTGCCCCAGAACTGGATGCCCTCGGTCTGACCGCTAGGATCAGGCTCGAAACCTACGCGGTTTACGGCGATGACCGGCAATCCGTTGGCTACGGCATGGCCTCGCATCACGGTAGTCCACGCCTCGCGCTGGCGCTGCTGCTCCTCCTCGGTATCATAGGTGGCATAGCCGATGGCGGTAGGATAGATGAGCATTTCGGCTCCCTGCAGCGCCATCAGACGGGCTGCTTCGGGATACCACTGGTCCCAGCAAACCAGCACGCCGAGCTTGCCTACAGAGGTCTGGATAGGGTGGAAACCGAGGTCGCCCGGAGTGAAATAGAACTTCTCGTAGTAGGCAGGATCGTCGGGGATGTGCATCTTGCGGTATTTTCCGGCTATGCTTCCATCCTTCTCCATCACTACCGCTGTATTGTGGTAGAGCCCCGGAGCGCGGCGCTCGAAGAGGGAGGTGACGATGACGACGCCGAGATCCTTGGCAAGCTTGCCGTAGAAATCGGTCGAAGGGCCCGGAATAGGCTCTGCCAGGTTGAAGAGGTCAACATCCTCTACCTGACAGAAATAGAGGGAGTTATGAAGCTCCTGAAGCACGATGAGCTCTGCGCCGCGATGGGCGAGGTCGATGATGCCTTCTGCCAGGCGCTGCTTGTTGTTGGCGATATCTGCCGTATTATGAAGTTGTAATAAACCGACTTTCATTTTTTGCTTTTAATGTTGAATGTTTAATGTTAAATGTTGAATGTTGAGTGTTGAGTGTTGAATTTTGAGTCTCTGAGGGCTCCCTCGGGCAACTGCATGGTGATGCAGTGGATACTGCCATGCTGGCGGATGATGGTCTGCGAATCTACACCGATGATTTCGCGGTCGGGGAAGGCGAGCTGAATCTGCTTGCGTGCCTCCTCGTCCTTTTCCGGCTGATTATAGGTTGGATAAATCACAGCCTTGTTGAGTATCAGGAAGTTGGCGTAGGTGGCAGGCAGGCGGTCGCCCTCGCTCTCCGGGTTGGTGGTAAGACAGTCGCCCTCATCATAGATAGGGTCGGGCATCGGCAGTTTGAGCAAGCGGTAAGGGTATCCCTCCCAGGTGAAGAGGCCCTTGAGCTGCTTCTCCAACGCCTGGAAGTCTTCATACTGCTCATCTTCCGGATTATCACAGCCTACATATAATAAGGTGTCGTGTGGAGCCACTCTCACGATGGTGTCGATGTGGCCGTCGGTATCATCGCCTATCAGATTGCCGTGATCCAGCCAGACGACTCTCTTGAGCTGGAAGAAAGTCTGCAGCAGATGGTCGATGCTGTCGTGGTCGAGCGGCTGGTTGCGGTGAGGCGCCAGCAGGCACTGTGAGGTGGTGAAGAGTGTACCCTTTCCGTCACTCTCGATGCTGCCTCCTTCGAGCACGAAGCCCTGGTGGTTCTCTATATCGGCATTGAAGGCTGCCTGATAGTATAGTTGCAGGGTGATGGCATTATCCTTCTCCCATCTGAACTTTTCGCCCCAGCCGTTGAACTTGAAGTCGAGTATGCGGTAAGGCACCATCCAGGTGTTCTGTTTTTTGCGCAGCACCATCGTGAGGGGTCCGTGGTCGCGCACCCAGGTATCATTGCTTTCTACCTCGTAGAGCAGCACGCGGCTCATCTGTTCGGCAGAGAGCTTTTTCTTGAGCTGGTATCGGGTGGCAGGCACATCGGGTGTAGCCACAAGCAGCTGCTCGTAGCGCGTGATGATATCTGCCAGTTCGAGATAAGTATCTGTAATTTCAGGCAGATACGGCTTCCAGTCGGTGCCGGCATGTGGCCAGGTGAGCATGATGGCGCTCTGTGGCTCCCATTCGGCAGGGAGTGCGAAATCGCAGGGTAATGTAGATTGATGCATAAGCTATACTATTTTTATGATACGATGTTCTATACCAATTTATTATACTCTGTTCTTCATCGGGAACCTTTCCTTGGGGGACGGGCTCCGTTCTGCTTTTATGAAGTATGCTTGCAAAATTAATAAAAAATCTACAACTATCGGCTGTTTTTGTGAAATATTTTGCGCAAAAGCGAAACTTTATATTAAAAAAGTTTAAACGGAGGGCTGTATGGAGATAAAATCGGGGAAAAATGAGTAACTTTGCAGTCTAAAAATAAAATATTGAATAGGAGCGTGAAAATAAAACAGGTAGTTGATGCCCTTGAACATTACGCGCCTCTGCCCTTGCAGGAAGGATATGATAATGCCGGCCTGCAAGTTGGAT